>Ga0209231_1000072_pt1 | contig 73114 bp, 62 predicted proteins | sample Deesub45470m_DNA_FD_188086 | JGI IMG/M metagenome (GOLD analysis project Ga0209231, IMG submission 188086) | Deep subsurface microbial communities from North Pacific Ocean - 450_OLKR46/470m Metagenome (SPAdes) (version 2) | ecosystem: Environmental > Terrestrial > Deep subsurface > Unclassified ...
CGAGGTGATCGAGCGCGGATCGCAGGTTATGCAGGGCATCGCCGATGAAGAGCGCCAGTCGTCGATCCGGCAAGCCGAGCCGCTCGTAGAGATGATAGCCGGGCTCGCCTGTGTCAGGGTGCGGCGTCTGGATAGCCTGGTAGGGTTGCTTGCCGAAGTAGAGGCCCGCCTCCTGCGCGAACGCCGCAATATGGCGATTGGCGTGCGCGACCTTGGCGACCGCGCCCGCAAAATCGGGACGGATGGAAGGGGCGGGGATATTCATTCGGCGGACCCGTTGCCGAGGTTCGCAACCTGGCGCATGCCGCTTAGTATCAAGCCCTTCGCCAGCAGAAGGCAGTGATAAAAGGCATCGACTGCATCGTAATATTGATCCTCCGTTACCCGCGCCGGGTCGCAGGGCGATATCTGAAAGACCACGAGGCGCTCGGCTTCTTCTATCGCGGAGATGCTGGTCCAGAGATGCCTGGCGCTGAGATGCACGAAGGCGCTGGCGTCCCGGTAGACGGTGTTTATCCACGGAAACGTTTCAGCGAGGCGCTCCAGCAGCCTGTGGTCCGTGAGCCGGACGCCCGTGTCGTCCTTGAGCTTGTAGACGGCTTGCCGGATCGACGACTGGCGCTCTTCATCGGCGATGCCCTGCATAACCTGCGATCCGCGCTCGATCACCTCGTTTGCGCTTGCGCGATCGCAAACGGCGAGAGCCCCGACCGCACGCAGTTTCCGATCCTCCTCAAAGAAACCGGGCTTGAGCAGAAGCTCCTGAAAGACCTCGGCAAGGCCGGGCCCGTGGCGATCGATCTCGTCCGAGCCATCGCTCCGACGCCACTCGGCAGTCCGATGCTGGCCGCCCTTCACGAGCTCGACATCACCGACAAGCACCGCCTTATCCTACCCGTCGCGTGCACAATGAATGTGGAGATCCAAGTGGGAGGATTCGAGGGTGTGCCGGTGGTCGCTGCAAAGGGCGACACTGCCCCGCCCGAACGGACCAGTTGCTTCGTGCCAGCGCCCGCCGGCTACGAAGGGTGTATCGCGCATGATTTCAGTTTTACGGGAGATGTCGTCTTCCCCGCAGGCACCCCGCTCGCCGGGCAGCCCTGCGTTGAGACGCTTTACGAGCTTTCCGCCGTGGTAGCCGACATCATTATCGCGTTCGAACAGGGGTACGGCACGTTCCGACTATCTTACGACATCTCGCGACAGGGACGAACGACCTGGACCATCTGATTTGCCAGCGCCGATGCGCTGGTATTCGGTTCCGTTCGGGACGTTTCCGAACGGCAGCATTCAGTTGGACCCGCCGTTCGGGAGCGCGTTTACGAACGGCCGATTTGTCCCACGACTCCGCGTTCGCTTCCGGTAGCAGTCGACCAGAATGCGTCGTTCGCAGTCGGCCTTGAAACGGCGATTTCTACCAGAACGTGCCGTTCGCTCAGCGAAAAGTCGCTTGCCAGCAACGCGCCTCAAGCCCAGTTGTTTGATGGAACGTCAGATAATCCCGATTGTTGGCATTCGTTTTCAGGGATTGACTAGCGACTTATCGAGAGATCCGTCAAAAAGGTCGCTGTACAGGTGTAGCCTGGCGTGGATTGTTCAATGATTGGGAATAGAATGACGGTCGGGTGGTCGAGGGCGCGATGGTGACGATGAAGGATCGCTTCCCGCGCACTAGCGCGGCCTATCCCGACGTAATGCTCTGGGACGGGCCGTTTGACTGGACGGCTCCTGCCTCGAAGGCGATGGCGCTCATGCTCATCGAGCTTCAGAGTCGATTCGCCCTTGAGGGGCAACGGAAGTTTCTCGACTACTGCGACGCCGTCGGCGGCGACATCGGCGCAATGGTCGAGGACGGGGTGATCGGATACGAGGCCGACACCGTCGACGAGTATCGCCTGCTCTTCGCCCTGAAGCCAATGGAGCTATGCCTGGTTTGGGGCCTGAACGGTCAGTGCCACGGTTGGGCGATGTGGTCTCTGGCCCGTAACGTCGATCGTGACAGCCGCTTCTTCAACACGAACTACTCGTTCTTCGCGGCGGATTCGCAGGCCGCGCCCGAGTTCAGGGACTTGGCGATCGCCAACCTGCCGCGGTGGACCGCTACCTTCTTCGTGCTTGCTCGAAAGTTCGGTGGGGTCGATGACGTCGCGCGACGTGTCGCGCCGATGTGCTGGAGCCTATCGGAAACAATGCTCCGGATGGGTGTCAACGTGAGTCAGTGCCTGGACGCACTGACCTCCATGGCTAATTGGGCGAGCAACGCAAACGAACCTGCGGCGGAAGCGTGGGTAAAGTATCTGCTTGGACTGTGGTCCGGCGTAATGCCCGACGCTAACCGTGCCCAAATCGGCATCGTCATGATGAGCCCGGCCCATCGCTTCACGGGCCGCAATCCCCAGGATTGGGCCGACGAAATGCTCGGGCGTTGGTCGCATGTCCTGATCGAGCACATGGAGTTGCAGGTTCTGGCGACTTCTCTCAGGACGATCGAGGATTGGCGGGACAGGCGTGATCGCATTCTGGCCTCCGCGGTCGAATTGGCGCGCTCGTACCGCGAGCAGTCGGGCGACGACGAGACAGTCGCGCTGCAGGCTCTCGAGAGTCGGGTCTCCATCATTCACCCGCTGATCTGGTTCCTCACCGAGCATGGGGAGGTTGACGACGTTCTTGACGTGCTCGGTGCCTGGTATGTGAAGGACGGCGAACGAACATGCGACGGCAATGTCCTATTCATCGCATCCGGCCACATGAACGGCGTAGTCTACCTCTGGCCCGGCGGGCGGCTGGCGTTGCCGCGCGGAGAGGGTCCAACCACCTTCGACGCGGTGCTAACGGCATCCTCGCTCGCACAGCGCGAATACCACCGCGCCACTTCGGTCGGCGACGACATGCCCGACATCGATTATCACCGAATGGGGCAGCCTGACGAGGCGGCCGGTTCGGGCTTTGAGGCGGCGGCGCGCGCGCACTTCGAGCCGGCGCGGCTGGCTGCTTCGCTTCCGCCGAGCCAGCCAATCCGTTCGGTGGTGACCATTCCGTCACTGCCCGCGCCGGTTCTCGCACTGCTTGCGACCGAGGGCGGCGTTATCGGGACCGAGGAGGTAAGCCTGCGGCAGCCGCTTACTGTCCGGCCGATCAATCGCGTGGCAGTCTGGCAGGGCGGGACCATGCACGAGGGTTTCGAGGTAGAGGCGCTGGAGCGCGTCGCCTCCCTTGCCGGCTGGACAATCGACGTTCAGGGCGGAGACGTTCCCGCCTTCGAGCGCTTCTACGCTGATCCGTCTGCTGACCTGCTGTGGGTCATCGGGCATGGCGAGCATTCCCCGCACCGCATAGAGAATTCAGGCTTGGTTATCGGCGAGGAGCTAGTCACGGCTGATCGATTGCGCGGGCTGGCACCTGCGGGTGAGGGCCGACGATTGCTGGTACTCAACGTCTGCAGCGGAGCGACCGCGCAGGTGCGCGGCGGCATGGCGCGCATCGGCATTGGTCAGGAGCTAACGGGGCCAGGGCAACAGGTGGCGGCGCATTTGTGGCCGGTTGGAATGTATGCCGGGCTGGCGTTTGGTGCAAAGTTCGCGCTCGAGCTGTCCGCAGCACCTACCTCAGAAGCCTATGCGCGAACGGTCGCCGGGATGCGCGATCCCGCAGCGCTACGGGCCGACCTCGTCACTAGGTTAGGAAGCGGGTTGGCCATCCACGACCGACTTGCACATCAGGACGCTCAGATCGGCAATGTGATGGCATGGGGTGCCCCGGTGTTGCTGACATGAACGCATCCCGATCGGGGGAACTGAATGGCAGTAATGCCCATGCACCCTTTTCGCGTTAGGATATCTTGATGGCGATTCCACCGAGAGACGACCTGCTGCTGCAGGACTTGGTTGAGCAGCGGCTAGAGACGCCTTCCGTTGAATACAAGACTTGGATGTCGCTCTTAGAGAACGAAGCGAAGGCGAAGATCGCACGGCACCTCTGCGCCTTGGCGAACTCCGGGGGAGGACACCTCGTGTTCGGCTTCGATGACGACGGTACTCCGAGCGAGCCGCATCCGGCCGACCTATCGGGCTATTCACAGGATTTGCTCAACGGGATCGTCGGGAGCTACCTGCAGCCCGCGTTTCACGTCGCGGTGCATGCCGTGACCGCGACAACCGGAAGGGTCTACCCGGTCGTCCGGGTGCCTAGTCACGGTGCCCAGCCCGTCTGCGCCAAGCGCGATGGTCCGCAAGACGCGAAAGGGCGGACGGTGGGGATCCGTGCCGGCATGCACTACATCCGCGAGCAGGGCCCCAAGTCCATCGCCATCGACTCGCCGGAGCGCTGGCGGGACGTGCTTCACCGCTGCGTGCTAGCCGAGCGCGACGCGCTCCTTGGATCAATAGGCAGGCTCTTCCAGCAGCCACGCGAGGACACGACACCGTCGGCTCTAGCGCCGTTCGTCGATGACACTTTGAGCGAGTGGGCGAACGTCGAGGCATCGCAATGGCCTGTCAATCCGGCGCTGAACCGCGCCGCGTTTGGCTTCCGGCTTCTAGCGTCTAACGGTGGTGAACCGAAACCGCTAAATGTGAGGACATTGCAGGAGCGGGTGCGCTCGGCCTCGGACCGGGCCTCGGAGGAGGTCAACGATGGACTTGCTGCTTATGGTTCTGGATGGCGGATGGATAGGCGTCCGACTGTTGCGGTGTTCGGAAACGTTGAGGGCTACGTCTGCCGCGCGGCAGCCGTTGACGCCAGCGATCTGCCGTCGATCTGGCGGGTGACAGCCGAGGGGATGGGCGCGGACGTCACGATCCTTCCCGAGGACGCCGCCTACCTTCGGCATTCCGTTGAGGGACGTAGCTCTCGGCGCTGGCCCGCTGGTGCCAAGCTGTCGCCCCGCTTCCACATTCAATCGGTCGCCCAGCGCGTGGCCTTCGTACGCAACCTTGCCGCGTCCTTCCCCGACGCGACGGATTGCGAGTTGCTGATAGACTATTCTGGCTTAAAGGACCGCAAAGTGGAAGAACCTGCGGTAGGCCGACAGTTTAGCCGGAATTACGTCTCGGCGGTGCCTGCCAGACGCTTCGCGACGACCGTGCCGGTCGAGCAATTGGTTGCTGACCCCCATGGCACCACGGTCGCTTTGCTAGGACCTGTGTTCCGTCTGTTTGACGGGTGGGACGTCAATCCCGAATATGTTCGTGCCGAATTAGCCAGAAGCCGCTGACCTCGGAGTTCAGCCGTTGAGTCGGCCAGTCCGCTATCGGCCAGCTTATGTTGTGATGCGATGCCGGTCGGGCGAGCGCTGAACGACGGCTTCTAGCAACAGTTGCTGTTCACGAGGTCGCGCGCGAACGGCGGCAAAGTCCCACGACGCGGCGCTGGGGCTCGGCAAAATTCGACCAGAAAATGTCGTTCACATCCGCGCCAATGAACGTCTTTTCCTGATCGAAGCTGCCAATCAGCCCACAAGCGTCCAGGCGGCCGCGAAGGCCAGCCAATCTCGCATTGATTGATCCGGGCAGTTTCTTTCAAGTCGATCTTGCACGCATCGATGCAGGGCAGCCAAATAGCTAGACGGGAGCATATTATGGACCATGGGATTCTCGCCGAACATTTTACGCTTCTCGATGCGCTAGATGGCGTTGCGAGGGCGAGCGGTGATCCGGCGCAGGATAGAGACTATGAAACGCTGGTGGAGGCGCATGAGGCAACTGCCCGTTGGGCACGCGCCGTGCAGGACCGTCTTTTCCCGAAAGGTTTCGTTCGCAAGCTCTCGCGGCCGACCGACATGGCGCAGAAGTTCAAGCCCTATACCTGGGTGCGAATTTATCCGCGTAAAGGCGCGCCGAAGGAGCTGGCATATACGGTCGGCATTGATGCGTCGGGCGAGTTCTGCGTCAAGATCGATACCGTCCAGATCAACGGGACCGAGACCCGACGCCGCTATGACGAGCTGCGCCATCACGACCATCATCTCTCGCCTTTCGCAGCGATCATTCTCGCTGAGACAGGTCTCGCCATGTCGTTCGAGAAACTGGTCGACTGGTCGTGCGACCAGATCGGTACCTTCGAGCCCGGCTATGATGCGCTCGCGCAGGAACTCGGACTGATCGCACCCCAGATGCGCCTTGTCACCGAATCGGAAATATCCCGCGACGCTTTTGTGCATTGGCATGGGGCGCTCGGCGCCGGCCCCGCCGATGGCGCGATGCGCAACATCACCGGTCAAAATGTCTGGTTGCAGGCGCGGGACAGCCAAGCCGGGATGGATGTAAAGCTCGGTCTCGATGCGAATGGCGGCGAATGGTCGGTCGAGATCAACGCTCCCCCGGTGGCGGGCGATCATAATCGCCTGTCCGGGATTGCGCGCGATCCGAGCGGTGGATTGCATCTGCTGCGCCAAGGCTGGTTGCGTGGCCGACGGCCAGCGCCCGATATCCGAGAGCAGGAATTCGCCGAGAAGGCCGGGCTTACGGCGATACCGGTCGTAGCCACCGGAAAGGCCGCAGCGCGCCGCTGGTTTCTCGTCGCAAGTCTCGACGACCCGCTCGAACGCATTCGCCGCACCACTGCGCGGTTCGTCGAACTCTGCGAAAGGACGCGCACCGGGAAGACTGTTGGTGGCAGCGACGACAAGATCGCATTTGTCACTGATTTCGAGCAGCTGTTCGCCAACGTCGCGACGCTCGACGCGGTGCGTACCGACCCGGTGTCGTCAGACTATGGGGCCTATCTCAGCCTCATCAAGCGCGGCACCTGCTTTCTACCATATGCCACGCCGGACGGGATCGCCTTTGCCCCGTCGCGCTTCATCGGCTATGTCGGTAATAGTTTTGCCCGCCATTCCGCCAACGAGGCCCGCGACGGGCGTCTGACCAACGGTGCGATCAATACGGTCCTCGGTTACGCGCCGGTGCTCGAACTGGCTCTGGAAGAGCAGTATCAACAGTTTTGTGCGCGGCTCGGCTTTGCCCCATCCAAAACCGGGACGTTCGGTGTCGCCCGCAAATATTGGCTCACCGCCGATATGCTTGACCGCCTCGACCTGCTGGCAGAGCAAAAGGTCGTCGAAGACCCAACGCTTACGGCCACCCAGAAAGAGCAGCTGATCCAAGCGCGCATCGGGCAGGGTGAATTCCGGCACGCACTGCTGAGCCATTGGCGGAGCCGGTGCTGCGTCACCGACTGCGCGATCCGCCCGGTACTGCGCGCGTCGCATATCAAGCCCTGGCGGGTATCGTCGAACCGCGAACGGCTTGATCGCTTCAATGGATTGCTGCTGGTCGCCAATGTCGATGCACTGTTCGACCGCTTCCTGATCTCGTTCAGCGACATGGGTGAGATGCTGATCGGACCAGATATCGATCAGGAAGATCTTATCGTCCTAGGTTGTGATCCTGCCCGGCGCATAGCAATGTCCGCCGGGCATTCTCCCTATTTGGAATGGCACCGCGCTGAATTCCGCGCACGAGGTGGCAAGGGTTGATGTTCGGGCAGCAGGCAGTGAGGACCTTTTCGTTGTCGACCAGGTTCAGCCGTTGTCCGCCCACTGATGAACGGCAGCTTCCGGCAGCAGCTGTCGGGCCAAGGGATGGCTATCCGGCAGCAGCGCTACCGTAGAGATTGCTCCCCCGTGTTGATCAGCTACTAACGAGCCGGGCTGCGCGTAATTGCCGCAGGCTCGATCCTTAATTGCCGGGGGCGCATGACACCGCACGAATTCCTGAAAAAATGGCGCAATGTGGAGCTGAAGGAGCGATCCGCATCCCAGAGCCATTTTAACGATCTGTGCGCGCTCCTTGGCGTGCTCGATCCGGTCTCGGCGGACCCCAAGGGCGAATGGTTTACGTTCGAGAAGGGCGCCAACAAGACGAGCGGCGGCAATGGCTGGGCCGATGTGTGGCGACGCGAATGTTTCGGATGGGAGTATAAGGGGCGCCACGCCAATCTAGACAAGGCGTACAGTCAGCTCCTGCAATATTCGGTAGCGCTGGAAAACCCGCCGCTGCTGATCGTGTCCGACATGAACCGGATCGTGATCCGCACCAACTGGACCAACAGCGTCCAGGAAACGCACGAGATCGCGCTGGAGGACCTGACGGATGGCGCAGTGCGCGATCGGTTGAAGGCAGCGTTTGTCGATCCCGAGCAGTTCAAGCCTGCCAAGTCGCGCCAGGAACTGACCGAGGAGACGGCGCGCGAATTCGTCGGCATCGCCCAGCGGCTTCGCGATCGCGGGCACGAGGCGCATCGCGTAGCCCATTTCGTCAACCAGCTCGTCTTCTGCATGTTCGCCGAGGATGTCGGGCTGCTCCCCGACAATCTGTTCACCAAGATGCTGAGCGCCAGCAAGGCGCGGCCCGAACGGTTCGAGGGGAATGCCGCCAAGCTGTTCGGAGCGATGGCAACGGGTGGCGACATCGATTTCACGCCGATCGACTGGTTCAACGGCGGGCTGTTCACCGATGCCAGCGTGCTGCCGGTCGAGAGCGAAGACATCGACCAGCTGCTCGCCGCCGCCCGGCGGGACTGGTCGCAGATCGACCCGTCGATCCTGGGCACGCTGTTCGAACGCGGGCTGGACCCCGCCAAGCGCAGCCAGCTGGGCGCGCATTACACCGATCGCGACAAGATCATGATGATCGTTCGCCCGGTCATCATCGAACCGCTGGAGGCCGAATGGGCCGAGGCGCTAGCAAAGATAACCAGACTGATCGAGAAGGCGCCCAAGCGCACCGCCGAAAAGCTGCTGACCCCGGCGGAACGCGGGCGGGCGACGCGGATGCTGGCCGAGGCAACGGTGATCCATTCGACGTTCATCGAACGGCTGGCCAATTTCCGCGTGCTCGATCCCGCCTGCGGATCGGGCAATTTCCTGTATGTCGCGTTGAAGGCGCTGAAGGACATCGAGCACCGCGCTAATCTGGATGCCGAAGCGCTGGGCCTGCCGCGCGGCTTTCCCCGCGTGGGGCCGGAATGTCTGCTGGGGATCGAACTAAATCCCTATGCCGCCGAATTGGCGCGGGTGAGCGTGTGGATCGGCGAGATCCAGTGGATGCGGCGCAACGGATTCGACGCCGCGAAGAACCCAATCCTGCGCCCGCTGGATACGATCGAGTGCCGGGATGCGGTGCTGAACGCTGATGGCACGCGGGCGGAGTGGCCGGTGGCGGATGTGGTGGTGGGCAACCCGCCGTTTCTGGGCAATAAGAAGATGATCGGAGAGCTTGGCGAGGAGTACACCATCGCGCTGCGTAAGGCGTGGCCGAAAGTGCCGGGCGGTGTCGATCTCGTCTGCTACTGGTTCGCGATGGCGTGGACGATGATTGAAGCCGGGCGTCTGCAACGCGCGGGGCTAGTATCGACCAACTCGATCCGTAGCGGAACGAATCGTGAGGTCCTCACTCCTGTAGTCGAGCACGGTCGGATTTTCGAAGGTTGGAGCGACGAGCAGTGGACCGTGGATGGCGCTGCGGTTCGCGTTTCGATGATCTGCTTCGATCGCGGGGCCGACGTCCGAGCGACGCTAGATGGCGTAAGCGTGGAGCGAATTTTTGCTGACCTATCGGCTAAGCGCGGAGGCGTCGATCTTACGTCCGCAGGCAGATTGCCGACGAACCGGAGCGTGGCATTTCAAGGTCCAGTGAAGGTAGGCGCTTTTGACATAGACGGCGCCCTTGCGCGACATTGGTTAGTGTCGCCACTTAACCCAAATGGGCGACCCAATCGAGATGTCGTGCGCCCCCTCCTTAATGGCCAGGACATAACGCAAAGGCCGTCGGATCGGTGGATCATCGACTTTGGTACTGCATCGGAAGCCGACGCGGCGGTCTATGAAATGCCGTTTGAGCATGTCCGGGAGTTTGTGAAGCCCTTTAGGGATACTAATCGCCGCGATCGACGACGCTTGTTCTGGTGGCAGCACGGTGAAACCGTTCCGGGCATCAAGAAGGCTTCGGTTGAATTGAGCCGCGCGATTTTCACACCCCGCGTTGCGAAGCACCGCCTTTTCGTCTGGACGAATCCAAGCGTACTTCCAGATAGTCGGGTGGTTGTCGTGTGTCGCGACGACGACACCACTTTCGGGGTACTGCATTCGAAATTCCACGAGTATTGGTCGCTCGCACTCGGAGGTTGGCATGGAGTAGGCAATGACCCGCAATACACGCCCTCTCTAGGGTTCGAGACCTTTCCCTTCCCCGAGGGTATGACCCCGAACATTCCCGCCGCCGACTATGCCGATGATCCCCGTGCCCAGGCAATCGCCGCCGCTGCCGGGCGGCTGAACGAACTGCGCGAGAACTGGCTCAACCCCGCCGATCTGGTCGTGCGCGAGCCCGAAGTGGTGCCCGGCTATCCCGATCGCATCCTGCCTAAGGACGAGGCGGGGGCGAAGGAGCTGAAGAAGCGGACGCTGACCAACCTCTACAATGCCCGCCCGCAATGGCTGGCGAACGCGCACGCCGCGCTCGATGCGGCGGTGGCCGACGCCTATGGCTGGGGCGAGGACTGGCGCGCCGGGCTGCTGGACGAGGACGAAATCCTGGCCCGCCTGTTCGCGCTGAATCAAAGCCGTTCGGCTGTGAAAAAGTAACGCCCGCCACGCGCAGCCGGAAGCTGAGCTGGACGTCAGCTCCAGGCGGGAGCCGACGTTCGCCGTACAGCTCTGGAACGGCAGGTAAGTCTAAGGTCCGGTCTACCGATGTCGACCCATCCCGGTCGTTCAGTCGCCGATCTTAGCTCTCCAAGAGCGGACCGGCAGCTTTTCGGTTCAGCGCGCCTAAGGGCGGCAACCACGCCGTGCCTTCGGCGGTCGCATGGTTGTGGCGTCCGCAGCAAATGCATTTGTCTAGGCGGCGCCTGCCAACCGAAGCGGCAGGAGCAACGAGTAAGCCGCCGAATACGGCAACCGCAACCGCGGCGATCATACGATCCGTTGATACTGCCGACCCGGCCTTGACATGTTAAGGTTTTTCTCCTCATATGAGATTGAAAATCTTAACATGGTGGCAGCATGACCGTTTTGGCGGAAAAATTCGAAACAGCTCCCCGGCTCGCGCAGCTGGGAATGACGACGGCCGACCTTCTAGATATCGTCAGGGTCGCCGTCGGCGCCCGCCGCAACGCTGTCGCGTTTCACCCCGCCAGCGCGCCCGGTCTTTTTTCCTGGCTGGAGGGGACCGCGCAGATGCGGCGCGTGTTCTTAGCCAAGGAAGGCTGGGAACTGAGCCGCCGCGACAACATAGAATCCGTCTATAATCCCCAGCTCGGCATCAAGATAATCTTCCAGAACGCCGAACGCGCGGGCGATCCGATCTTCGAGCCAATGGCGGCGAACCGCAAGGGCGCCGCCTCCGCGCGCGCCGTGGACCTGGGCCAGATCGAACTGTTTCCCGAGCACCGGATCGAAAAGGAACAGACGGCGGCGGAACTGAATGCCAATGTTTGGATCCTGTTCGTCGAGGCCCAGGGCCAGAACGTACGTGCAGAATTCTCCCGCCCCAAGGCAATCAGCGACGAGCAGTACGCAGGCTTCCACGAACGCATTCTTCTGGTACAGGGCGGCGAATGGGATACCCCCAACCCGCTGTCGGATGACGGCGAGCCGCCTGCAGATTATGAGGTTACCGTCTCCCGCAAGGGCTGATGAATGCCATGTTCAATGCCCAGAGACTGATCCTTGCCCGCAAGCGGCGCAAGCTTACGGCGCGCGCGCTTGCCGATGCTATCGGCGCTTCGCCGATCACGATCTCGCGCCTGGAGAATGCAGCAAATGAGCCGGGGCTGGAGACGGTCGAGGCCCTCGCCCACGCTCTGGGATTTCCCAAGGAATTCTTCTTCGGCGAGGAGTTCGACGAACTGCCGGGGCATGCGGCAAGCTTCCGGAGCCTGTCCTCGATGACGGCCAAGGAGCGCGACGCCGCGCTCTCGGCGGGCGCGATCGCCTATCTGTTCCACGACTGGGTGGCCGAACGGTTCAACCTGCCGACGGCAGACGTGCCGATCATGAGCGAGAATGCATCGCCGGAAGAGGCTGCGCAAATCGTGCGGACCAGCTGGGGCCTTGGTCAGCAGCCGGTCTCGAACATGGTCAAGCTGCTCGAATCCAAGGGCGTGCGTGTGTTCTCGCTCAGCGAAGAGACCAATTCGGTCGATGCCTTCTCGTGCTGGCGCGGAGAGCAGCCTTTCGCATTCCTCAACACTTTCAAGTCGGCCGAGCGCAGCCGTTTCGACGCTGCGCACGAACTCGGGCATCTCGTTTTGCACCGTCATGGCACGCCGCAGGACAGCAAGCAGGCAGAGAGCGAAGCTGACCGGTTCGCTTCGGAATTTCTGATGCCCGCCGACGATGTGCGCAGCCGCATCCGGCATGTGACAAACGTCGAGGATCTCATCCGGTTGAAGGTGCGCTGGGGCGTCTCGGTTGCAGCGCTGAACTACCGGGTGAACAAGCTCGGGCTGGTCAGCGAGTGGCAGAACCGCAGCCTCAACATCGAGATCGCCCGCCGGGGATACCGCAAGGACGAGCCTGCCGGCATGCTGCGGGAGCAGTCTTCGCTCTGGCCCCAGGTCTTTGCGTCACTGTGGCAGGAGCGGCAGACTAGAGAGAGCATAGCAGCGCAGTTGAACGTGCCGACGTTCGAGCTCGACCAGTTCCTGATGCATTTAAGCGACGCGCGCCTACCGGCCCACGCCGAGAAGCCCGGCCTGCGCGCGGTCAAGTAGCCCTGGCCCGTTGGGACACGATGTACTGATATGCGGAACCGGCAAGGCGGCCCTGCTCCCGGACTGAAACACGCGCCTCTGGCGCCCCCCAAGGCCTCGAAGCTTCATAAGCGCCCTAGTTCTAACCGTTCGAGGCGGGGGGCGGAGCGATCCCGAAAGCGGTCGTAAGGTCATTGACGCTGAAGCGCTGATCGCACCTAACTTTGCGGCCTCTCAGCTGCGTCAGGCGCTGCTTTCGGTCGGGGGCTGCGCGTCCCGCCTCAGAATCCGTGCCGCGGCTTGGTTATACTCTGGAGCGTTCCAAACCACGCCCTTATCCGACGGTGCCGTCAACAAGACTGTGGCGCAGGGAAGCCCGGCCGCATCGAATTTGCGAGCGATGAACTCGCTCTCGCCGCGGTCATGGCTCGACATGATCAGCTGATAGCCGTTCAGCTGGACCATATTGCGCATTACATCGACAAAGGCGGCCGTGTGGATGATATCGTTATGCTGCAGCGGGTCGTCGAGAAGCAGCGCACGCCAGCGTGACCATTGATAGGCCGTGCTCGCCGCGCACAGGATGCTGAAACCGTTTGCGGCTAGCTGGCCCTCGCTCAGCACGACCTGCGGAGGCAGATCCTTTCTCGTCTCGATAGCATTGTCGACCTTCTCGCGGTAGCGCAGCGCCATCCCGAAGCTGGTCGCATCGACTCTCGTATCGGCCTTGAACTGAATGCTCTCACCCGGCGTGCTCAGCATCGCCTCGTTGAAGTCGTCGATCACCGTATTGAGCGGATCGAGCACTCGCGCCGAAAAATCGTCGGCCTGCTTCTGAAGATCCTCCGAATAGCGCTTCACCGCGTTGCGCGCCGCAGTCGTGAGTTTGACCGCCGCCCGCGCAGCCTGGACTTTCGTTTTGAGCGCTGCCAGATACGCCGTCGGATCCTTGACGCCATTGTCGCCTCCGGTCGCCCGCATCGACGCGAGGATCTCGTCGATTTCGCTCTGCAGCAGCGCATCCTCATTGTCGCGGGCAAGCACGAGCTGGCGTTCGGCGAGGGACCGTAACCCCGTCGCCACCGCGTCGATGGCGGACAGGCCGCGATCATAGTCCGCCTGGCTAGGAATGTCGTTGAGGCCAGAGCGTGTCCAGCGCTGCTGCATCCGCCGCGCCGCCTGTTCAGAGATCCCGCGCGTCACCTCGGCTGCAGCAAGCTCGCGCTGCGCAAGGTCGAGTGCCGCCTGTTCGCGCTGCACATATGCGGTGGCGGTGCTCGCCGCCGCAGTCAGTTGTCCCAGACGACCCCGCGCGTCTTCGCCGCGCTCGCGCTCGGCCGTCAATCTGGCCTCGATCTCACCGATCGTGGCGTTCGACAGATTGCGCGCGGCGATGCGATCGGCGCACGCCTTGTCCTCCGCCCGATACTGCGCGAGTAGTGTTCCGGACTGACTGTCGCGCGCGATCAGATCTTCGAGATCGGCTGCAACGCTCGACCGCTGTTCGGTCGCTGCCGCCGCGTTCGCCGACAAGGGTTCAAGCGCAATCTCTGCGGCTGCAAGCGCAGTGTCCGCATCGCGCGATCGGGCCGCGGCCAGCGCGGCGAGGTCGCTTTCGGGCGTCGTCGCGAGCGTCAGGGCGATGCTGGCGCGCGCATTCGTCACGGCATCAGCCGATGCTCTCGCGGTCCGATCGAGTCCGTCGACCGCCGCCACGATCCCGCGAAGGCGACGGATCTCATCGCTGAGCGCGGGGCGGGTGGCGCGCAAGGATTCCAAAGCGTCATCGGCTCGCGCGAGGCGATGGTCGCTCCCGGACGCCGCGGCATCGGCAAGCGCCTTTAGGGCGCCCGGTTCGAATTGCGTGCGGCACACCGGACAGTCGGTGTCGTCCTCATGGATGTGACTGGCAAGCTGTGACAAGGCTGCGCTGATCGCCGACGCGTGACGGTCCGCCTCGGCGCGTTCGCGCTGCGCGTCGGCAATCTTGCCGTCGAGATCGGCCAACTGCGTTTCAAGTGGCGTCAGTTCCACCGAAGCACGCGCGGCGGCCTCGCGTCCCTGCGCCAATGCGGCCTCGGCGGCGCCGGACTGAGCTTCCAGGTGGAGACAATCCGCCATTGCCTCGTTGAGTGCTCGGGCCGATGCGGCAAGGCTCCGCAGCCGCGCAACATCGGCAATGGCCTCGCCATGCTGACTGATCGCCGCGTCGGCTTCCGCAATCTTCGTGCGATGCCCCGCGATCGCGTTGGCAAGCGCCGTTCGATCCTGCTGCTCGGTCGACACCAGCGCGGCCAATTGGTCACGGCGGGCGAGATCGATTCGTGTCGCATCGAGCAGTGCAATATTCTGGTCGATCGTGGCGATCGCGGCATTCTGCGCGGTCACTGCGTCATTGGCGGAAACCACGAGCGGCGATGCCCGATCGAGCCGCGCCTGCGCATCGCTGACGACGCTGCGCAGCCGGACGAGCGTTGGATGGTCAAGCCGTCCCTCCGCCTGGCTGACCGCGAACTGCGCGGGCATGTCGGAGAACGCCTCCATAGCCGTCCTGCGCTCACCGGCGGTTCGCAATGCCTCACCGATCCGGTCTCCGAGCGCTGCGAGGCGTGCCGCGACGCCTTCGCCAGTGACGGCAATCGGCTGACCTGCCGCAAGCTGTTGAAGGTCGCGCTCGAGCTGGTCGATCCGCGCAGCGACTTCGTCGGCCGTCAACACGCCCGTGGCGCGCGCGGTCGCGCGGAGCCGCTCGAGCCGTGTCATCCATCCCTGCCAATCGGCGATCTCCCGATCGAACGTAGCAACGACGGCCTGCTCGGCGTCGAGCCTCCGCGTGAAAGCCGCGATGGTCGGTCGCCCGCGCAACCCTGTGCGGATCCGTTCGAGCCGGTCGATGCCGCTTGGTCCCTTGAGCGCCTGCCATTGGTCCTGCGGGTCGCGACTGGTGAACCGCTGCTGTGCCGCCTGGCCAAGGAAATGGGTAAGGGCGAGATAAGTCCCAAGATCGTTGATCGTGCGGCGATCGGGCCGCGCAAGCTGCGCGACGATGTCCGCCATGGAAGTCCCGCCGGCGGTCCTGCGTTCGATGGCGTCGCCGTCCGAGAAGGTCAAAGCGACGCTGTGCGATCCGGGCTCGGCGCCCCGGCGCGTGAGATAGTCCTTCTCGACAAGCTTCTTGCGACCCTTGTTGATATAGGGTTCGAACCGCAGGATCTTGTTAGTCAGTCCCCATTCGATTGCATCGAAGAAACTGCTTTTGCCGAGGCCGTTGGTCCCGGTGAGTAAAACAAGGCCGGGTGCTGCCGGAATGTCGATCGCGAAGTCGCCGAAGGTCCGGAAGTCTCTGATCGCAATGCGGGAGAGGAAAATCTCGCTCATGCCTGTCCTCTCCGCTCCCAGGATTTAACCAACGCCGCCACAATATCATCCGGCGTCTTCTTCTCGTCGAGCGCGATCCGCTCCCATTCGTCCGCCGTCGTCCGCGGCAGCCCCGGCGCGATCGCACTGGTCCCGCTCAGCGCGTCGAGCGCCACGTCCTCGAACTGACCTTCGGCATGGACCCACGGCCGGGCGAGGAAAGTGCGCTTGAGGAATTCCGCGAAACTCTCGTCGTCATTCAGCGGATCTTCGGGTCGCAGCCATGCCAGCTTGCGCGCGACCCGGTCGTCGCGCTCGACCATCAACGCCATTGCGCGCCAGGCTTCCTGCCGCTCGCTCGGGCGGGGACCAAGCAGCATCAGCTGAAGATCCAGCGTCTCGTTGGTCCCAAGGAACGAGCGTGCGACGACGCACTGGTTGCGGCAGCGCCGCAGCGTCTCGAGAACCGCTTCCATCGCAGCAACCTCGGGGAGGATGCCCAGCACGATGTTGAAGCGGTCGATCCGGATCGCATGGCTCTCTGCCGGCAGATCGGTCGGACTGAGCGTCGTCGACTTGCTCGATCCGCCATTGAACGTCGCGCTCGCCAGCTCGGGGCGATCCTCGACCTTGAGGTCAAGCGCCAGCGCTGCCCTGCGCAGCCGCTCGGCGAAGTCCGCCAGTCCGGGTGATAGCGTCGCACTATCCGTCATGCCGCGCCTTTCATGATCGTCTTCTCAAGCGCTTCGAAATGCCGCGCCTCGACTGCTGCCAGCAAAGTGCGCAGATCGGCCAGGCCCGCCGCCGCCGCGTCGACGAAATCGCGACTGATCGACATGATCACCGGACCAGAGCCGTCCGTATCGCTGAGCCCAGGCTGGTCGGTGTCGATCTGCGCAAATGGTCGCTCGGCGATCCGGCTGACCTCGATAGCCGTTTTAACGACGAGGATGACGAACTGGGTCTGCCACATGAAGGATCCGGCGCACAGTGACATCTCGTCACCATTGATCATATCGGCCGCGCAGCCATGACCAGTCCATTCGCTGTCGCCATCACGCAGGCGCACCAGATTACCCGGCCTGGCACTTTTCGGCGACGTCGCATCCCAGGCTGCGGCGATGGCGAGCGCGACCGCGGTACCGCGCAGGATCACCGGCCATTTGCTGGGACCGACCAGGATCTGTGCCGCGTCGCGATGGTCATCCTCGTCGACCGCGCAAATCATCAGGCGCAGGAAGTGATTGAGCAGTGCCAGGTCATCGGTGAACGACGTATGCCAGACCGCCCATGTCGCGGACATTGCGTCGCGAAGATCCTGCGCGATCTTCACGTTGATCGGGCGGCCGGGATCGGCGTTGCTCGCGAAAAACGGTTGGAGGTGCCTGTCCAGGCGCTCGAGCAGCCAGGCATCGAGCGAGCGGTGGATCCGGCGCGCCAGAATGTCGGGCGGCAGCGGGACCGGATCCTGAGCAGCACCGCCGGGATTGCCGGCGACGATCGCCGGCATCGCCATCCCTTCGGCATGCGGGGATTCCAGGCTGAGCTCGCGGACGAGCCGGCTCCACAGTCCGGGCGCGGCATGGAGCCGGCAATTGCCGCTATGGCAGGCGACCCGCAGCACCGCGCCCGCGACGGCGCCCAACTGGTCGGGAGCATCGGGTAATATGATCTCGAAGGGCTGTTGCTCGCTCCACGATCGGATGAGCTGTTCCACCGGAACCGCGCCGGACCAGCGGATATTCGCGCCTTCGCGCAGCAGTTGCACCGATATGGGAAGCTGATTGGCTGCCAGCCGTTGCAACCGCGGCGCGAGGATATCCGCACTGCGTGCCGCTTCCCTGAACAAGGACCGTGCTGGTGCCGACAATTTCGGGACGAGCGTCGCCTCGCCGTGGCGGGCAAGCCATTCCTTATGGGTCACGTCGAAACTCGCCAGGTGCGCGGCAAAGGGCGCTCGCACCACATCGCGCTGGGGGCCCCGCCGAACGATCACCGCATCCGCCGCGACCGTCTCCCCGGCGCAATCAAGCCAGAACGGGGCAACGACCGGAGATGGATTGGGGGCGTCGATCCGCGCAACGACACCGCAATGCAGATGCCGGAATGACCGCTGAGCGTCACTGGCGCACGCCTTGATGGTGAGGTAGGCGGCGAGCCGATTGAGCGTTGCCGTGGAGACGTCGAATAGCTCGGCATGCTGGGTCTGGAACGTCAGCTGTACGCCGGGTCGCAGTTGCTGGGCGACCGCGGCAACGAGGCCGATATCAGTGAGAGGCTGCAGCAGCTCTGCGTCATAGGCCGCCATGAAATCGAAGCGGGCGCCATTGGCATCCTTGGCGCGGGCGCGCACGTCGATTGCGGCAAGGGCCGGTTTCAGCGCCGCGATGCCGGGATGTTCGGAGATCAGCCGGATCATCCCGGCATGATCGAAATCGCGCGCTCCCGCGGCCACGAAATCGATCAGGCCGCCATCGCCCGCACCGCTGACGAAGAACCGCGGGGTCGGCCGGCCTGCGAACTCGGCAACCGGAACGCCGGCATCGGTCCAGTAGCTGGCGCTTTGTATCGCCGGTAGCGGCTCGCCGGGCTCAAGCCCGAACCCGACAGCAAGAAACACCATGTGAAATTGTTCGTGCAGCTCCGCGCCTGGCGCCGGGGCATTGAGCTCGGTGATATCGAGCTGATAGCCGTCCGCCGTCCGCGTCAGCCCGGTGACCCGATGGCGCAGCCGTCGCTCGAGGCGCGGCGCCAGCCTGACGACAATGTCTTCGAACCCGAGCAGGACATCGTCGCGCACGGCGCGGCACGTCCCGGACTCCCAGTCCAGGATCGGCAAGTCAGCGATGGGGTCGGTCGTGTAGTGCGCTGGCCAATCGTAGATATGCGGATCGAGCCGCCGGCGATCGGTCGTCGACTGCAGGGGCAGCAGAGCATCAGCGGACTCGAAAAGGACGACCTGCGATCCGGTGACGAGCGCGGCGGCAGCTGCAGCGGTGACACCGGCCGCACCGCCGCCAATGACGGCGATCCGCGGATTGGCGTGGAGATAGCCGAGTTCCTTTAGCGCGTGGACCAGCGACAGCGCCCGCACTTGCTGGGAGTAGAAGGTGATACGCCGGTCGAAACTGCCGATCACGAACAGGTTCGGCCGGTCGCGCACCGTCGCGCCGTCTACAATGTCTTGGGCAAGCAGAGCGTCAGCCAACGCAGCGCGCTCCCGCAGACATGCGCGCCTGCAGTACCGGCACTAAGACAGTGGCGTGAGTTCGCGCACACATGGTCGACAATCCGCTCCCCCCTCCGGCCGCGTCGCTGTGACAGCCGGCGCACTCGCTTATGAGGAGGAACCTGGCAGGACGCAAGATTCTGATGAGTCTCGCGAAGTCACTGTAAGCCCGGCTTGGTGCCTGCCGCCCAACTTTACTCATTCCTGCTTGTACCGAGCATCTGGACCTACGCCGTAACGGGCAGTTATCAGCGGCAGACCATAATGCCGACCTTGTCAAATGAATGCCGCCTCACGTTAGACAGAGTTTGATTGGCAATTGTTGTCCTTTTCACTCTTGATAGAGATATAAGTTCCTCTTCAAACCGTCGAATCCTGCCTGCCGGCAGCTGTTCCCTACGCGTCTTCTTTACGTTGGGTATAAGTTGGTAATGTAAGGCTCTAACCCGACCGCCCCTCAAATCTTGGGATATATAGCTAGTTCTCAGTGAAAAAGCGGCAGCAAGCAATGTCGGGCCCGTACAAATTTGCAGTATTTCAGAACCGCCCGAAGAGATGAGGGTTATTGAAGCCCTCATTGCCATCCTATAGACTCAACCCGACTTACCTATCATCTTCAGGATATCCGTGCGTCATCCCGGACAACCAAAATCGCCTCCAGCTTGGCATCGAGACCGAGGTCCATCCTACATTGAGAAGCAATTTTCAGCTGAGCTCGGCGACTTGGCTGACCTGATTGAGAGCGAGCATTGGTTCGGAGACGCTGAAAAGCATGGACGATACCGCGTTGATTTCATCCTGAAGGATGCCCGGCTGATCATCGAGCTTGATGGTCACGCATATCATTCAACCAAAGAGCAGCTCGAGAGAGACGCGATCAGACAGAGATATCTCACGCGGGCTGGCTATTCGGTCATCCGGTTCACCGGACGGGAGATCAATCGCGACCCAGCCGCCTGCGTGCGTGAGGTGCGAGAGACGTACAAGGAGCGCATGCAACGTGCGCCTGCGAAGTATCGCGTGCTGTATATCGACTACCAATTTCTGATCCGCCAGATGTCGCAGGCAAAGCGATTTTATCAGGACCTCTATCCTGACAAAAATTTGCAGCTCCCCAGTCTCGATTTATTCATTACCCACGCCGTGGGCTGGTTGCACGAGAAGTCCTTTATCACCGCGTTTGTATTCCTTCCGCTGGAGGAAGAACACTACATCAAGGCATTAGACGGAAAGACGACGGAGTACGACAAGGGCGAGGTCCGGATCAACATTGTGACAGATGACCTCTATTCGTCCGAACTTGGGGTCCACATGGAGAGCTACGCCCACCTGTTCGACGAGTTTTTTCTGGTGGCGGATGATCCCATCTACGTGCTGCCGCTCCGGTCGGTGCTGCCCGCTAAGCTCAGCGACAGCGTCCTCGGCGATCAGAAATTCGAGTTCCTGTCGGGAGGCAAGCTTCTACGAAAGGGAAACGACGAAACCGCTTTTGTGGGGACGGAGCTCGCAAAGGTTCGCTGGCAAAATGTCTGGTACCCGATTGGCACCGCAATGGGCCTTCATCCCTACGAGCTGTGACCCATGATCGATTGTTATGGGCGGCGGTGCTGCTGCCTTCAACCGGGCGATAATTCTCTGCATCTTCGTCAACCGCAAGATCTCGACGAGCCTGAAACAGGGGCTGTCGAACCGTGGACCTAACCTGCACATCGCCGGCCAACTCGGGAAGCCAGTATCCAGTGGTGAACTAACGGCGGCTATCAAGCGGCGTTGCGCGGTGCCCAGCGACAGCTGTGTCGGCGGCAACCGACGTCGGCTCCCTAAACCTGCGATGTCCGTTATCCTGGTGTCATCGCTCCGAAGCTGACTGTCGTGAATGTCCCAGCGGGCACCCCGAAAGCTGCCATCAGTTCGCGCATGGAACGTCAGCTTTTCTCGCCTGAGCGCTCAATACCGGACCGAGCAAAATGTCCCACTTATGCATTCACCCGCTCTCACTTAAAGCCCTTAACCTGCGCCAAAGAGGCGGCATATCCTGATCGTCGTGCCATTTCGCGGGACGCTGCAACACGCCCAATCCACTGACTCCGGCTCCGAATACACCGGAGACTGCTGTATAATGTCCAGCTCAGATATCGGGGCTGAGACAACGACCTCGTTCCCACAGCCACGCTTCAATCTCTGCAAGAGTGACTTTGCCCGAATTGCCTACATTCATGATTTGGCGGCGTGTCAATGCTGCAACCCGCTCCGGAAGTAGCCGGTCGCGCTCGGCAGGATCCGCTTCTGGCTCGATGACTAAATGTCGTAACACGTTATTGGCCCGGCCTGACAATGTGGCACGGTTGGTTTGAATAGCTTCCTCCCGGGCACGCAATTCCTCACGTGACATGACATCGCGCACCCGGCCGATGCTAATCCCAAATGCTGCGGCAATTTGGCGCTTTTTCATGCCTTTGGCTTTCATGGCAATCATACGCTTTCCGCGCTCCTCTGCATCGCTTGGCTTCTGTCTGGGTTGACGCATCGCAGGGCGTTTCACCTCAATTACGCGAACACCGTCCCAGAAGCGGACGGTGTGCAATGACCCATATCTGATCGCATCCATTGCCCATGTTTTCGCAGCGTCAACATCTGGTACATCGACCAGTCTCATCGATGGCTCGCCCTCGCCGGAAATCAGATAGAACGCAAACGCAGGCACAAGTTCGTCCTTCAGAAAGACCATGATTTTCAGATAAAATCATTCCGTCGGCAAGATTGCAATTGCACCGCCGTACGGCGCAAAAATACGCCGACATAAGCAAGGAATAGCAGCACATTTGCCGCAACATTCGGCCCGACAATGTTTCATCTGATATTGAATTGGTTGGACACGCAACCTTCACTCGCACGATTTGGGCGGGACGTCCGTGCGCTTTTCTCGCTGCTGTCGCTCCTGATCAAGTTCACGGGCGATCTGACGGCCCAGGAGGCGCGCAAGTCGAAGGATTGCGGCATCCGCTTCGGCAGAAAGATTGGGAGGTGAATCTCGATTGGGCCGCTTCTTCTTCATTGCGGCCATGTCCAGGATTTGAAGTACGCCCAGTTGTTAGAACCGTAAAACAAAGCCCGATGGAGGGCAGGAGGAAAGGAGGGGGCAGGAGTTTTGCGGCGGCCATGGGCGATCGGTCCACGGTGATGAGGGCGGATCGGTTTCCAGTCGGATGCACCTGTGCTATTTTTCCAGATGGAAAGGCTCTGCAAATGCAGGATGTTGATCACGTTGAACAGACAGATGCGGCAGGCTCGCCAGCGCCGCGCGCTGCCGATTGGTTTTGGCGGCCATGGTACGCGAAGCTCTACTGGGTAACGGCGCTGCTGTACTGGATTGGCCTCGAGATCATGATAGCCATCCCCTATGGCCGGATTAATACGTCCGTGGCCAACACCATGGTGCTGCTTATCTTCATCTTCAATCCGATCACGGTCGTAGCGGTTCTCGGTTATGGATTTTTGAAAGCAAAGGTCGCTTGCGGGGACTGGGTTATCGTGCCGGGGTCGGCACCGCAAAGACCGCTGGTTGATCCAACGTCTGACCCATTCGATGTGCGTTCGGGTGATTTGCATCTCCGACATATCGGTGTCGTTCAGGACTGATATCATGGATCCCGGCGCTCCTTGAAGCTAGGGTCCCCGTCTGCCATTCCGTTGTCGCGATCGAATAGCAAACGTCCCGAACTGAGGATAGAAGACTGCTCCATCGAGGTAACGGGGCCAGTGACATCGACCGTGCCCCGTCCTGAATCGGCCTGCCGCAAATACCGGTTACGAAGCCCATCATTGCCGAGCACCCGTTCACCCAACTCTCTGGCGAATGTTTCTTCTGGACGCCCGGACCGAGAGGCGGCTTTCTCCGCTGACGAGATTGCCTCCCGAACATCATAATTCACGATGTCGATTGATGATCGGGCAGAAACTGCAGCGCTGCCACGATCCACAAAGTCCATGCCGATCTTGCCGGACAGCGAACCGACAGCGTTACCCTTGGTGCCGCCCTTGCTATCGCTGCTCTTGCCTCCCGAATCCATCCCGCGTGTTGCTGAAGCGGCAAAGTCGCCCGATATGCTCTGACTATCCTGCGTCTGGTGCTCGGCCGATCGGGAAAGCGACCGTTGCCACCCGGTCTGCACCATGATCGCGGTGACGTCGCGCTCCAGCGTATCAGCGACCTGCGGTTTCAGCCGCCAGTCACCCCGCCGATCCATCTCGAACCCGCCGCGCAACCAGCTGGCCATGGCGGTCTGGCCTTGCGCGCCGCTGCCCAGAAAATGTTCGATCGTGTCCGGCCCCGCCTGTTTGCCGGCTTCGAACCGCGTGCTGGTATCGTTGCGCGCAGACTGGCTGAACCCGGTGCTGCTGGAGACGAGGAGATCATTATGGGCAAAACTGAACCGGGCATGCCCCCCATTGGCGATCGCGCCAAGCTGGCTTTCGTTGATCAAGCCGCCTTGCCACATCTGCGCGGCCAGTTCCGGCGTCAGGTTAAGGCCGATGTCCCCATTTTGGTCCATGGCGATCTGGCGCTTCGACATCTCCACACCATGCTCGCGGAGCAGCGCCTGGGTGCGGGTGAGGCGCTCCTTGTCGACGATGCCGGTCAGTCGCTCGTTGCGCGCACGATCGGCGATGCCTTCTGCGCCGCCTTCAGCCATATCGACCTGGTTTCCGGCAGTGCCCGCGAGCGCGCGGATGAAAGAATCCAGGCGCGCGGCTTCGCGGACCGACACGCCAGCGGCAGCAGCGCCTTGTGCAAAACCGGCATTGTCCGCCTGGCGCCGTTGCTCGCCTATTTGGGCCGAGCTGCGCACGCCATCAGGACCGATCTCGCGCTGGGCATCAAGCTTGCCCGACCGCTCGGCAAAATCATAACCAGCGGCCTCGCGCGTGCGGCTATAGACACTCGTGCCCTCGCGCACGGCTTCCGCTGTTGCTCCGTCGGCAGTGCCGACCTGAACAGCGGCATTATAGCCTTCCAGCGCGCGCAGCACCTGCGCCTCGTTGCGCCCTGTAGAGCGCGACAGCTGGCTGATCGCAGTCGATCGCGCTTCGCCCGAAAGTGCATTGATGAACCCGATGCGCCGGCTGGTCTCGGTGACCGAGAGACCAAGCATCCCTGCGGCCTCGCGCTGCCCCTGATTATGCCCGGTGCGATGGGCCTGTTCCGTCGACACATTGCCGCGCTCGACCGCAGCAACCCTGTCGGCGGCATAGTCCCGACGGCCTTCCATCGCGCCAACCTGCGTCTGCGCGGCGGTCAGGTCATTACGCAGCATCTGTTCCTGATCGAAGGCGTTGGCGGTGATCTTGGCAAAGGTCGGATCAGCACCGGCCTGGGCGATCACGGTCGACGCCTTAAGCGCAGCGTCCTTTGCATCATAGCCGCTGCGCTCAAAATGGCGCTGCGCGCCCGACTGCATCATCTCATAGGCTTGGCTGTCGCCGAACGCCTTCCACTGCACCATATTCTGCGCGAAGGCGGCAAAAGCGCGTTCGCCACCCTGGCCTTCGCCGAAGTAGCTCGTGCCAAGCTTGCGCAGCGCATCTCCCTGCGCAAAATTGTGGATGGCAGAGGTCGCTGCGTTGGCGCGGATCGCGCTGGCCGTGGCAGGATCGTTCAAATCCCGCCCGACCAGGGCAGGAGAGAGCCCGCCCAGTTCCCGTGCGGCATCCGCCCGGCCAAGCCCGAACGCCGCCGTTCCGGTCGCGCCGCCACCATGTTCGCCCAGTACCGACCCGGCTGACGCAAAGGCGCGATCGAGCCCAAAACTGCTGCGTTCGCCAAAATCGCCGAACCCCGAAGAGGTGGAACGCCGCGCCATCGTGCCACCAGCCGAAGCCTGTGCCTCCAACGTGGAGGCATAGCCCTCGCTGGTCCCCACGGTTGCCGCCGCCATGCTGCCCTGACCCTGGACGCCGAGCATACCGGAGGTGAAGGCGGTGAACATATTGCCCGAGAAGCGGAACACGGTGAACACGAATGCGCCCGCCAGGCCCGCGGCTGCGGTTCGGAACGAGCCGAAGATGGCCAGCGCCTTCATCGCGGCTGATGGTGCCAGGATCCAGCTATCGGCAGCCACGTTGGTCGCGCGCAATTCGGCCAGCACATCCATCGCCCGGCCAAGGGTGAGCTGGTAGATGCCGGCATCGATCACGCCCCAGAGCGCGACGAACACAAACAGGCCTAGCGCGAAGCTTGCGACCCGCAGGTTGATCGGCGTCAGAATGAAAAGCAGCGCGATCGGCATCATCATGAGCATGATCGCGAACACCGAAGCCCGGATGGTCGGCATCCATTCATTTGCCGTGGAAAGCGTCGCAAGCCCGTTGGACTCGATCGCCCGGTTTGCCATTACCCGCGCCGTGGCTGCAGGCGAATCTTCAAACAACACATCGCCGATCGTCTGACCGAGCAGGATGTTGGTGAGGAATGTCTGCCGGCTCATCGATTGACCCAGCATCATGTCGCCCAGCGCATCGATCTGCTGGCGGCAGCGATCGCGCTGGCTGGTCTGGTTCACATCGAATCCGGTGCGGGCGCAGACCTGGTCGCTATAAGCGTCGAACGCTGTGGCATCCGACAGACGGTCGGCAATATGGTCCCAGGCTGCATCGCAGCTCATCGTCGTCCCGCCCTTGTCGCTCGCCGTGAAGACCGTCGAGAAGGTGGCGGGGCCAGCCATAGCCGCAAAGGAAGCAGGCAGGTCAGTCGAGGTGCGGAACAGTTGATCGTCATCGACGCCATAGGCCGGCGAGACACGCGCAACCGGATAGCATTGGCGCACATAATCCTTCACCGTTGCATCAAGGAAGGTGTCGACGATCGGGCTACGCGGCGAGACTGCATTGAGGAACAGGTCGAACGCATGGCCGCCTGCACCAAATTCGAGCTTGGCATTGGGATCGGTGGTATTGTCGTCGATCGTTTCTGCAAGCGCCCGCTCCATCAGGTTGGTGACGCCGGCAACCAGCACGATAAGATTGGGTACATCGCCGACCGGCTGATAGGCATTGCGTACAGGGTCATAGACGTGGACCGTGCCGGTCGTAGCGATCATCCCTGCAAACAGGCCGATGCCGACCAGCATCTGGAACCCGAACGCAACCAGGCCCATGCCGGAACCGCGAATGCTGGCGATGACCGCGCCGAACGCGATGCCGACCACCGCGACAATCAAAACCAGTGTTTCATAGCGCGGATCACCGAAGATCATCGCCACCAGGTGAAGCGCATCGACGGTTTCGGAAAAGCCGTCCCAGGTGTGATAGCTGGCATCGATCGCCAGCGCGGGCGTGGCGCTCAGCAAGCCGAACAGGACGCATGCCAGGCGGATGAGATGACGCATGGCTCGCCTCACCGGTTGCGATTGGCGTTGGCGCCAGCGGCGTCACGCGCATCACGGTCGCGCTGGCGCACCACCCCGGCATAATTTGCCGAGAGGTTCGCCTGGTTCATGGCCGCGATGTAGGACTGGCGCATCTGCGCGCGCTGGCGCAGCACCTCGTCGCGCAGTTCGCTTAGCTGCTCGATGCCCTTGGTCAGGATGCGCGTCTGGCAGATGTTCGTGTTGTCCGCGTCGGCCGCGCCCGCCGTCGTCACGCCGCGCTCTGCATTCTGGAGCGCAAAGTCGATCGAGCGGGTCAGATCATTGAGCATCTGATAGGCGAGGGTGAGGGCGACCAGCTCGTCGGTGTCGGCGATCACGCTGTCGGTCAGGCCCTGCCGCACGCCCCATTCGAGCAGCCGATAGACCGGCAGGGTCCGCACATTGGCGACGAACTGCTTTTCTTCAGTGGTCAGCGCGGCGCGGGTACGGATCTTGGCGGCCACCGATTCCATCCTTTCGCGCGCCAGCAGCAGCGCGCCGCGCCCGGCGCCGTTCACCGAGCAATCCGAAGCTGTCGCGGGAATGTTGAGCGCGCGGGTGGGCACCTGTCCGCTCAGGAAATCATCGGCGCTCTCGCTATCCTGGCGTGGGCAGGCGGGGATGGCCGAAAAGAGCGGCACCTTGTCCTTATCATCCCAGCGCATATAGACGTCGCCGACCCGTGCGCGCATCACGCCCGCCCAGTCGGATGCGCCGACCCGCGCGGCGGCATGGCCAAGCAGCGAACCGGTCCTGAAGATGTCGGTGACCTCGGACGGGCAATTGGCGAGCGCGTCCTTCAGATCCTCGGTAGGATTGCCCTTATTGGCCTGGATCTTCTCGCGGCTCTGTTGCCAGCTATTGGCATAGCCAGCACGGATCGACTTGTAGCCGGTCATCTCCTCGACGATCCCCGACATATTATCGTCGCCTCTGGCAATCTGAACCATGCGATTGGCGAGGCGGCAATCATTCACCTGGATGGAATTGAGATAATTGGTCGCTGCCTCCATCTTCGAGATGATGTTACCCATTTTCTCGTCGAGGGTTTCGAGCAGATATTGGAAGGCGACCGCCGGCGCGGCCTGCAGGATCGTCTCCAGCTTCTGGACCAGATAGTCAGGGTCGAGAAACGACATGCCGCCTAAAAACATGTCGATGCCGCCGCAGCCCGCCTTCACCTTGGGAAGCGTCAGGCTCATGAGATAATCGTCATGCACGTTGACGCGGCCCGACATGCCGCCTGCGGTCACATAGCCGCGGGTCTGGTCCTCGAAGCTGCCCGGCGAGCTATAGGTGACATTATCGAACCAGCTTTCGGCCCAGCCTTGGGCATAGGCAGGGGCCGCCTGGCCGCATGACGCGACGAGAATGGAGAAGGCGAGGGTCAGACGATATGGATGATGTCGCATGGCAGGCTTCCTGATGAAAATGGACATGTGACGCTGCCCCGCCATGATCAGCGTCGCTTTGGGTTAGGGGAGGTCAGCGCCCTCACGCCGACAATCCCGGTAAATTTCGACATGGCGCGCACGCCCACCGCTGCCCGGGTTCCGGTCAGCATCCGGGCGGCAAGCCAGGCGTTGCGCGCAATATTGGCGCTATGGTCGGTACCGATCGCGATCGGCACCATGCGGTTCGGGTCGCTAAGCGGGCGGACCCATGCGACCGGGTTTCCGACCCAGGGCAGGCCTAGGCGCCCGGAACGGAGCATGGCTTCCTGCGCGCCGATCGCGCGCACCTGCCAGCCATAGCGGGCGCGGAATGCCTCGAGTTTCGACCAGAGATCGCCGCAGGGCAGGCAGGCTGATGCCGTGCTCATCTCGATAGTGTAGAGCGACGCTTGGCCACGCAGCATGCTCACGAAATCGGGTGGGAAATCGCGCGTCACCGGCACGCGGGCCAGCCACATGCGCATGTCTGCATCTGTCGACACCGGATGAATGGCGGCTCGCCTGGCAAGGCCGCGATCCGTCGGCTGCGGAGCGGCTGTTGCGGGCGTCTGCACCGATATTGTCAGCAAGATAGCCCAGGCAAACCGGGCTTGCCCGAGGCGCGTCACGGCCTTGGCTCCTGAACATCGGCGAGGTCGCCGCCGATCACGCGCGGATCGGTCGAGGAGACCGGCCCATTGGCAAGCGCGTCGAAAAAGCCGTCTTCCTCGCCGGCTCCCGTCAGCCATTGTTCGGGCCGGATGTCGCCGCGCAGCAGCCGGACCGCCTGATAGGCCATCTGGGCGAGATTGGGATAAGTCTCGACGCCTGCTGCGATTACCATGCGCTGGGCGCTGTTCCGGCGAATGACCATGGTGGTCGGCGTTACCTCGACCCCGAAGCGCTGGCCGAGTTCGGGTTTGCGGTCGAGATCCATGAGGCTGACCTGCCAGCCCATATCCTCCTGGAACCGCTGGACGATCGGCCATTGCACCTTGCAGTAGCCGCAGGAGTCCCGTGCGAACATGACCAGCGCAAATTCCCCGGCATGCGCGCGCAGATAGTGGCGGCGGACCTGATCCTTATGTGCGCCCAGCGCATCGCGGGCCTCGCCGACCATCGGATTGGCGGCCCGGGCATTGAGCTGCGGATAGGTGAGCATGGCAAGCTGGGTGACGCCTGCAAAGGCGCGCGCCTTGCGCCGGGCAAAATCCTGCAGCCGCCAGAAGTCGGCGACCGCATCGATAGTGAGAATAGTGGCAGCATAGTCGCGCTGCTGTTCGATCAGCTTGGCGATCCGGGGCGGTGCCCATTTGGCCAGTTCAACCATCGGCGGTATGACGGGTTTTGGGATGACATCATCGGTCGCTTCTTCCGCAGCGCTGGCCTTTGGGGTTTCATACCACCAATAGCCGCGTGTTCCGCGATCTCCCGGGCCTGGAGGCGCGGGCTGCGCACCCGCAATATCGACGGTCAGCAGCAGCATGGCAGCCAGCGGGAGGAGGCGCTTCACAGCAGCTTCTCCATGCGGGTGAGCCGCTCGATGGCAACCGGACCATAATAGCGGCTGTCATATCCATCGGGATGGCGCGAGCCGACGAAGATCATGCCATCGGGAATATGCGGACTTTCCGGTCGCCAATGGTCGAGCGCCTTGCCGCTGCGCGATAAGGGCTTGGCGATGCCCATCAGCCTGCCGTTGCAATAGTACCACCCGTTCCAACCGCGACCCAGGGTGGCGGGCTTTTCAACCATTATGATCCGGTCGCCTGGCAAGCACAGCGCATATTTGGTGACATTCACTGGCTTGGGGCCGGCAAGCGGATCGGACAGAAGGAACGAGACGAGGTCGCCGTGACGGATCGGGCCGGGGGAGCGGTGCACGACCCAGGCATCGATGGAGGGCGTCATGACCAATGTGATCTGCGGCATCGCCCACCAGGCAAAGAGGCCAATCGGCAGCACGATCCCATAGGCCTTGAAAAGCTGATCCGAACGGGGTGGCTGCCCAGGACCAGCAGCGCCCAGCGCCACGGCTGCGCGCAGCGGCAGATCCTTGAGTTCGCGCCAGACCCGGTTACCGGCGCGCCATGTGAGCAAGAGCATCCTGCACCTCCGCCTTGCCGCCAAGGCGGCCATATTCATCGAGAAGCCCGGTCAGGGCAGCATCGCCCAGCACGAGATGCGCTGCGCGGGGGCTCGCCTCGTCGCGCTCGCAATAGGGCCGGGTCGGGTCGCCCGGGACCATCGCGAGCGCAGGCACCTGGGTGACGCGATGCTGCCGGAAAATCAGGGGATCGACGATCAACTGCACGTCGCGCATGGCGCAGGCGGGACCTTCGCAGCCCGGATCGCGGCGCAGTATCGCGGCCGACAATTTTGCCATCGGTCCAACCTGCCGCATCCCGCCCGGCATGCCGCGAAATGCCATCACGCCGCCAACCTGTTCGAGCTGCCCTGCATAAGTGCGCAGTGTTTCAACCGGCATGGAGGAGGACACGAACAGTAGCGGGACCCACTGGTTCGCGCTGCTGCCGGAAACAACGCCAGCCAATGCCGCTTCTTCGGGCTGTTCAAGACCCAGGGCCTGCGCGATCCGCCGACTGGCGGTCTCCCGTTCGATGGCCAAGGCTTTGCGCGCCGCCGCGACGTCTGCCTTGACGCGATCCGCCATGGCGGGATCCTGCTTGCGTCGGCTTATCCCCTCGAGCGCGCGGGGCTGCGCTTTGGCGTCAGCCTTGTTCGGTAGAACTGGCGAAGGTGGCGTGGACGCCCTGGCTTTGCCGACCGCGCGTTTTACGCGTTCGAGGGCCGCATTGCCCTGGTCTTCAATCCGCGTCCGCGCGTTCTGCTCCTTCGATTGATTGGCCGGAGATCGCGGTTCGCGCGCCTGGGCCAATGCCGGCGTGAGCGCGATGCCCGCCAGAAGCAGGGCGCACCTAATTGCCGATCGTCTGCATATGGGCATCGATCTTGTCCTTCATCTCGATCTGGATTTCGGATTGGGCGCGCGCCTCGATTTCCGTATAATATTCGGAGAGGTCCATTTTGCTGAAATCGAGCGCCTGGAATTCTTGCGGGCTAAAGCCCCGGCAATAGGGTTGCTTCGCCGTGCCCCAGCCAATCGCGGCGAAAGCCTTCAACTGCGGGCGACCCTGTTCCTGGATGATACGGCCTAGCTTTGTGTTGAAGCAGCAATGGCCCCGGGCCTTCTGGACGCAGACGCCCAATATGCTCGACGAACAATAGCTGCCGATCTCATGGCACATGCCCGAACCGCGCAGCATGCCCACTTCCATATCCTGTTGGTCGCAGCCTTGGAGCAGGAGATCGATCATGAAGTTGACCGCAAGGCTGATCGCGATCGATGTGGGATCGATGCCGACGATGATCGCATTGGCGCCGGCACTCGCTGCCTGGCTTGCGGTCGCGCCTGCCTTGAAGGCGGTGTAGGCTGCTTTCATGCCGGTGAAGACGCCCTTGGCCACTGCGATCTTCGTTGTAATCGACGAGATCGAGCCGCCCATGCCGTCCTTCACGATCTTGCCCTTGTCCTTGCAGCAGTTCTGGAAGGTGGTGCTGAGCCCGGCAGGACGACAGCGCGCCGCGCGGCCGGAAAAAATCTCGATCGTGCCAAGGCAATTGCCATCGGCATCGACGGGGCCGTCGGCCGCAACGCCGGGATCATCCACCACTGGCTCCTCAATGATGGGATTGGCGCTGGTGTCGATACAAGCGTTGGCCGAGCAGGTCGGCGCGCCGCCGCTCGCGGGCACAGCGCAGGCATATTGATCGCCGAGGGGGCAGCGCATTGCTCCACCTTGATCCGCCAGGCACGGCGTTTCGCCAATGGGGCACATCCATCCGCCCGCGCCGGTCAGGTGACAGCTTGCCGTTTCGCCGTCGTCCGCCGCATCGCCATTGCCGTTAAGATCGACAGCGCAAAGCTGCTGAGCGCTTGCGGTGCCGGGAAATAAGGAAACAGCGCTGACGAGGAGGATCAGCCCCAAGGGAAAGGTGCGCCGCCATCTCATCGCACGGCACTCGTGCAGACCATGTCGGCGCCGCCCAGACGCACGGTCTGCATCATCACCACCGCTTCGGGAAAATCATCGATGCAGCCGCAGCCCTGCACCAGTTCCTCGCCCTCCCCCGCAGGGCAGACATCATTCTCCTGGCAGGCGTGATAGTGATAGTCCCAGCCCAAGGGATCAGTCTGTCTGGAACCGGTCACGCCATCGAGGGCTGCGGCAATATTGACCTGCGCCTTGCGGGTTTTGCAGATAGGCTCGCAGGCATTGACGCTGCCGGACATAGGCAAGGAGAAATTGCGGGTTGTCAGGCTATGGCTGCCATCGGCATTCATCACCCGATCAGCGAGCAAAGTCTCGGTCGAATGATCGATGATATAGGTGCCGCGGGAGAGATCAGGCTGTGGGAGCGCGCCGCTATCAACCGTGCAGGCATAGCTGCGCTGCCGCTCGAAGAAGGCGCGGCTGATCGACATCGCGCAGGCGCCCGTGCCGATCAACCGCGGTTGGGGCAGGGGGGTGAGCCCGGTTTTGACGCCGTTGCGATAGGTGATGACGCCATCGACATCCTCATCGTCGAGACGGCAGGCGTCATTGGTCGCATAGCCTGAACAGCTATCGACAAGCTGCTCGCTCGTCATGCAGCCGGCGTCCACCTTCGCCTCGATCGCGGCATAGGCTTCGCCGCCATCGGCAACCGCGACCCGTAACCAGATATCATGATCGCCTTGCGTCAGCCTGGAGGTGAGATCGAGGCCGGGATCGACATAGAAGGCGCTCTTCTTCTCGCATTTGCCTGGCGGCGGTCCCGATCCGGTCCAGACTTCCGGGCCAGAGCCAACCAGTTCGCCATCGATCCTGATCTGCGCCCAATCGTCCCCGCCAAAGCGGGTCAGAAGTAGCTGTTGAAGCCTTGCGGCGTCCTTGACCCGCAATGTCATGTGAAAATCGATAAGCGTGCAGGATCCGCCTGTGAGGCTATTGTCGGTGGGCGAGCCCATGACGAAGGTGCGGCTGTTTGGATCTGCTGCGAAGGTTGCGTAGCCGCCCGCCACGCGATCGACGATCATCTCGGCGGTCATCTCTTCCTGCGTGATCTGCCGGGTGATGGCGCAACTCCGGCGCACCTGCGACGTGCCGGTTCCGGTCGACGAGGCGGAAAGCGCCTGGAAAATGCTGCTCGTTTGCGCGGCGCCATAGGCGTCGCCCGCCATGGCGCCGGGATTGGCCTTATACGCTGTGGCGCCAACCTGCGGTTGCGCTGTGCAGGATGTGGTTTGCGCGCCGGTATAGCGGATGAGCGGGCCATCGATGGACGCCTGCGCGATGCCGATACGCGGATCGGCCGTGGTGAGCGCGCCGACAACGCCGCCGCCCAGATCCTTGAGGATCGAGGCCATATTGCCCCAGACCAGATTGCTGCCGCAGCTATTATTGACGCAGTAACAGCCGGCCAGATCGGTCAGCTCGACCTGGGACAGCTTCAACGATCCGGACGGCGAAGCATCCCAGCGGAAGAAGCTGCACGCGTCCCAACTGCCCGGCGCGCAGGAGATGATCCCATTGGCGCAAATACCGGACGTGGGGACCGGGACGGTCAATGCCTCATCGAAGCTCCCGTCGAGATCGCTGTCGCGCGAGATGCTGAGCGTGCCGATATCGCCGGTGGCGCTGGGCTGAGCGAGCAGTTCGAGCAGCGTCGCGCTTTTCTGGCAGGCAAGATTGGGGGTGAAGGTCTTTTTGGTGTCGACCGTGGTGATGGGCTGTCCCGCCAGACCCGGCGTCACATAATTGCCCAGCAGCGCATCGCTATCCGCGCTCTTCGCCCGCGCGGCGGCCGCCGCAGTGCGGGCGCGGTCCTGCGCGGTCTGCGCATGGAGCGGGACAGGCAGGCTAAGCGCAGCGACAAGGACGAGGGTAGCTGGCCTCATGGCCGCGTCTCGCGCAGAGCGATCTGCCGCGACCCGCGCCGCAGCCGGAACAGAAATATAGCTGGAACAGGGTCGGCAAGCTCTGCCCGGAATACAGCCTGGCCTTCAAAAACGGTCAGCGTGGCCACGACCATATGCGGCGAAGAGGGGACCGCCGAATGATCGTCTGTATCTGTGGCCACGCCGACCGTCCGACCGGTGCCGCAGGGGGGATGCGACACTGGCCTGACCGCATGGGGAACGCCTGGCTCGGTGGAATGACGGGCAGACCATCGGCTGATGCCAGGCGAGGACATGCGGATCGGGAAAGGCGACCTGTTCATGGCGTCGAAACCCCGGCGCAGCAGATCGTCTTTTCAAACAGCATGAACTGGGCATTGTCCTTGCCCGGCGCATGTTTGGCGGACGTCCATAGCGCGCCTGGCCGCCCGACATTGACGCACTGGCCACCCTTGACCGGTTCCATCAGCTGGAACTTGTAGCGGCTCTTGGTCCAGACCGGCTGCGGGATGAACGAGCAGCCGTCCGCTGAACTGACGGTAAGGGCGCCAAGCCGCCCCATCATGAAGACGCCGCGCGCAGCGAGCCCCGCCCAGGCCTCGACGCTGTCGCCAAAATGGATGTCGCCGGCCACCGGATAGGTCGCGCCCCAGGACCCCATGCACCAGAAGAGCGGATCGACGACCTTGCCCGCTGCGGCCGCAGCGCTGTCGGCCATGCAGGCAAGGCCGGCGGCCGGATTGCCGAACAGGATCGCCTCTGGCTGGATGATCGCGCCCAAGGTCGCCGACTGCCAGGTCGGCAGGACCTCGGTGATCAGCGCCACGTCGAAGCCGTCATCCTCGATGCAGGGCAGGTCGGTGAACATGTCGAGCATCTTCCAGACCGGCGCGATATAATAGTGCATCTGCGCGAACATCTTGCGCGTGTTGGTGCCGTCGGCGATGCTGGTCTGGCTGCCTTGCAGCCTGCCACCGGTCGGCATGATGTCAGCGCCCAGCGCCATCATGCAGCCAGGCTCGGTCACAACATCGACCATGCGATTGGGCGACCAGAAGCTGACCTTGACGCCGAACCAGAAGGTCACGCCTTTGCGGCAGGCGCATAAAGGCTTGGAGGCCGATTGCGCATCGAGCGCCTTGCCGAGCGGATCGCTCGGACCCACTTTTACCCCGCCGATGGTGATCGGGAAGATGCAGTTCCATCGCACCTTGGTGATCGGATTGAAGATCGTGCCCGCCTCGCATTTGGAGGCATGGGCGGGGGACGCGAATGCCAGTGCCGCGAGGGCCGAGCCGAGCGTCAAAATGCTGCGGACGGAGAGCATCTTCATCGCGCAGCCCTCCGCGGACTTGGGGGCATGACGACCTCGGTCAGCACCAGCTTTTGCCCCACCTGCGCGACGATCACCGGCGCGACCGTCAGGCCAAGCCGTGCCTTGACGCGCTCCTCGAGCAAAAACAGTACCCGGCCGTGCTGCTCACCCAATGTGATGGCATCGGCATTTGTATCACTAGCCTGGGAAAGACCACCGGCGGCAAGAAGGATGAAATCAGCGGGCCTTGCGGTGCGCAGTGCCCAGGCCAGATCGCTGGAGTGCACGACGATCAGCCGCTGAGGCAGCGACACATAGGCAAGCGGATTGAAGCTATAGCCTTTGGCGTAAAGCAGCTTTCCGCTCGGCAGTCGGATATCCTGATCGAGGGTATAGAAGGGCACCACCGTTTGGTTCCGATCGGCGCGGGCGATGCCGAGCGCTGCAGGCTTCATGGCCGACCAGCGCTCGCGCGGGCCGAAGGCGGCTTTGATGTCGGGGACATGCGCGGCGCGGCTTTCTATCTCGCTCAGCGCATCGGGCTCGGCGATCGGCCAGGTGCGGCCGATAATGCTGGTCGCAGCCGTGACCGGCGCGTGCGCCAGCAGTCCGGTAATGAGCGCCAAGGGCGCTATTACCCATAGGGCATGACGCGAGCGCCTTGGACCCATGCTTCTAGCGCCCATGACGCCGTCTCCAATATGGCGCACGGTTCTCGCGCGCCTCGCCGATCGCGGCGCTGATCAATGCCGCTATCGCAATGACGGCAATGACCGCGCCGAGAATGCGGACGACCGCGGGCACGGTCGGCAATTGCCAGGCGATGCAGGATTGCACGAGCACAAGGCCCTGGCTGCCGATCAGCAGACGGATGGGTCCTGGCGCGGGCGTGGCGGAGAAGATGCCGTTCACATCCGCCTCCACCGCTGGGTGATGGTATGAAAGCGCTCGGCGATTGCATCCCAGGGAATAAGGATCAGACCTGTCGAGCCCGCGCCCATTCCGGCGCAGATGCCGATGAACATGGCTTGGGCAAGCGGCGCCTGGAAGAGCCACGCCGCCGCAAATGCGCAGAACGCGGCATTGGCGATGCCGCCGGTCACCAACAGGGCGTAGCTCATCCGCGCAAAACGCCGTTCCGCCTGGATGACCGTGACGATCGCCTGCGCGACCGCGTCGATACCAAGCGCCGGGTTGCTCACGCTGCGCGCGTAGGCAAGGAGCCCATGGACATCGTCTCCGACGTCCAGGCCAAGATCGAAGCCATTGCTGTGATCGGCCTTCATCGCGCCCTCCATTGCCGGAAGCGTGAGAAGACCATCCCGCATGCGCCAGACAGGCCGATCAGCAGCATGCCGCTCGCACAGCAGGCGGCAGCCACAAGGATGCCTGCCCGTATGGCCTGCAGCGGCTGCTGATGGAGCGCGATCCCGGCTATGATGACGAGACTGCCCATCATGCAGGTTTCAATGGCCACAAGCCGCAGTCGCCAATGGAAAGCGGCGGCCTCCGCGCGACGGGCGACACGCGCCTCGATCATCGCTTCGATCGCCGGGTCATTTTCCCAGTCGAGTGCCAGCTGATCGGGATGGGTTGCAGGCTTGTGCGTCATGCCGCCCTCCCGCCCTGGCGAGTATTTCCGCTCAGTATTTGGGCCGGATCGACACCGGCCAGTTCGCACACCGCTTCCAGCGGATTGCGACCGGCCCGCACAAGCGCCTCGAACGCGGCAACCTCATTGGGCGCAGAAGTATTGATCCAGTAGCTGAAGGGATCGACCACCAGTCGCGCGATGCCGAGGCCCAATGGACTGTCGATGAACACTTCGGAATAGTTGGGCTTGGCGTTTCGGACCGATTTCAGAAGATCGAGGACGAAGCCCGAATAATCGAGGATCTTGTTATCCACTGCCTTGTCATAAGTGGAGCCCTGCAACAGGAATTTGGTCGCGGCATTTTCCAGGATCACCTGTCCGGTGCCGCCAAAGAGCATGAGGTCGTTCATGCTCTGGAGCACGATGCCAAAGCTCCCCTGATATTTGCGCGCGCGGCGATAGCCCTGGCCGAAAGCCTCGGCGAGACGGGAGAGATCCTGCCCGTCGCTACGGGTCATGAACTGCGCTGCCTCATCGCACAGGACGAAGCGGGGTTTGTCGCGGGCCGAGAGATAGAGTTCCTGCGTGACCGCGTTCACCACCACCATGACGATCACATTGAAGAGGTCAGGCAGCGCCTTTAACCGTTCGAGCTCCAGCACCACGAATTCATCGCGCGAGATGTCGAGTGTCGAAGGACCATTGAAGAAATGGCCATAGGCGCCCTGCGACCCGAAATCGCGCAGATTGAACGCCAGTTCGCGCGCGACCGGCACCAGATGGTCGACCCGGTCGAGGTCGGAGGCGGCATTGTCGGGATAGCGGCCGAGCCAATGGCGCACCGCGTCGATGCCGTCGTCGCCGCGCCCGCTATCAACGGTCCATTGGACGGCGGACTTGAGCAGGTTCCATTCCGATGTGGTGACGGGCTTGCGGGTCGAGGCGTTCGCCATTTCCGCGACGATCGCGACCGCCATGGCAATGGCCGACTGCTTGTCCTCGCCATCGAGCGCCAGCCCCATGTCGAAAGGGTTGAGCACCAGGCGCTCCTCGCCGATGTCGATATAACGGCCAGAGCAGAGCGTGCAGAGCTTGCGGTAGCTGCCGCCGATATCAATGATGCGGATGAGAGCGCCCTGCGCATAATATTGCTGGCACAAATTATTGAGCAGGAAGCTTTTGCCTGCGCCGCTTTCGGCCGAGACAATGAAATTATAATTGTTGATCCGCGGGTCGAAGAGATCGAGCGTGATGAGCTGGCCCTTGCGGCCTACGTAGAGGAGAGCCGGGCGGCCGCCGCCGCGAAAGTCGGTCTGGACCGGCGCCATGAGGCTGGCGGCCTTCACGGCCATGCGAAAATCGCGTTCCAACAGTTTGATTGTCTGCTTTTCGGGATAAAGCCCGAAGGGCAGGCTGGCAGCGAGCAGCACGGGAAGCAGATAGCTTTCTTCCTGCACCATGAAGGGCAGGGGTTCTGATTCCCACAGTCGCTTGGCGCGCGCCGCCATCTCGCGGGCCTGGGCGCTGTCGCGGCCGAATACCCACATGGTAGGGATCACCGACACGAACCGGCTGTTGGACGCTTCATCCAAGATCCAGCCGATCTCCTCGATCTGCTTGCCGACCTCGACCGCGAAACTGCCCGCGGCCTTCTGCGCCGAGAGGATCTGCGCCCTCTTGTGGATTTCGAACTGCGAATGATCGAACAGGACCGAGAGGCAATAGAGGAATGGCCCACCAATCTGGTCGCTGTCCTCCGCAGAGCCGCGCATCCCGCCCATGAGGCGGTTGGCGCGCTCGGCGGTGATCCGGCGCGCCGGCGCTTTGGGCGTGAGGCAGCGCGCCACCTGGTTGCCCAGGAACACCTCGGGGCCTTCGAAGCAGAGGTCAGGTCCGGCCTCGATAATCTGCCGCGCGATCGACGGGGCGGGCATGCCGCCCATGCTCTCGCTGAGGAAAACACCAGGTGCGGGCGCAAAGACGCCGTTGAAGATCCGGCGATAGACGCTGATGAGTTCGTCGGGCGGCAAACGCCGAATGCCCATCTTCGCCAGTTGCTCTTCCACCTGGCGGCGCAGGTCCGCGCCGAGCTTCACCCGCGTCTTGATTGCGAGGAACAACCGGAAGTCGCGTACCGGGATGGCATGGAGTGCATCCAGGCCCCTTGTACCACCGCGCAGATAGTCGGCCGTACGCCGGGCCGAAGCCTGGACCAGCGGGTCTGGCCGGACCTTCATATCGAGATAGGCGTCAAGCGCCGGGTCGATCAGCGGATCGGCGAAGGTGATAAGCTGGAGGACCGTGCCTTCGGGGAAATGAATGTTGAGCAGCCCGAGCAACGCCTGTTGTACATGGGCGAACATATAGGCTGACGGAACAAGCTCCCAGGCCTGGCCCCAGCCATCGTCGATGCAGAGGAAAGCTTCCTCCTCTTCGACCCAGGCGACCATCGGCAGGAAATCCGAATAGGCATCGCGGGTCACGGCGGCGCGCAGGCGCTGATAGCTCAGACCCTTGTGACCGGGGCGCGGGCTCATGGCCGTTTGTCCGGATGGACGGTAAGCGGCATGGCCTCTTGCGTTGGCACGTCTGTGCTGCCCGGTTCGGGCTCGCGCATCGTGCGCAGCACCGGTGGCGCGGGCGTTCGCCCGCCCGGTTCCACCAGATAGTCGCCCACGACCCAGGCGGGCCGGTCGATGATCGAATAGACATAGCGCGCCATATAGAGCCGGTCGGGGCGCTGCTTGGCGGCATAGGGAAGGATTAATGTCCGGATCGTGCGCGAAGGGCGCAGCATTGGCGATTGCGGCCCCTCGATCAGCGCGCCGACATGGCCCTGGCCAGGTTGCGCCATAGGCGAGGGTGTCGCCGCAGCCCTGGCGGGGCTTATTTCTATGCCGCGGGCTCGCTTCTTGTCCGGAGTGAGCAGCTTGCGATCATGGGTGACGGCAGGATCGGATTTGGAGGCGCGGCCTGCGACCGCATCGGCATAGGCTTGGCCCGGATGAATGCACTGGCCATGATCGCTATTCTTGCACGAGAATTTCTCGCTATACGGTGACATCACCGATCCCATGGTCGCGCAGCCGGGCAGCGCGAGAAGGGGCAGGACGAGGAGGCAGGGTCGGAGCATCTTCATGGCTTTGTCTCCCATGGGCGCGGACATCAGAATTTGACTCCCGCGCCGGGTTTGATTTCGAGGGTGGCGCCCTCCTGGATCACCACGACCACATCCTTGGCGGCGCCCACCTCGACGATGGGACCAGCCTGGCGGGCGAGATCGAGATAGAAGTCGGTGAGCTTGTCCGAGGATTTGGAGAGCCCCCCGGCAATGCCCGTCCTGGCGGCATCGCCGGCATCGAGCGTGCGCACCGTGCCCAGCGCTGAGGTCGAAGTGTTGCCGAACGTGCTTTCGACCGACTGCGAAATGCCGCTGATGGTCCCGGCAATGAAGGCGCGCGCCAGCGTCGCCCCGGCGCGCGTCACCACCTTGCCAGACAGGCCCTTCTTGCCGTCGGTATCGACGAAGAAGCCCTTGACCGGTTGATCGACGATCGAATGCTCGTCGAAATCCACACAGGACAGCGATACGAGCTGGACCTCGACCCGCTCCTTGGCAAGACTCCCGGTGGCGTTGCCGACCACGAAGCAGCCGGCTAGATTGGCCTTCACCTCATTGGGCAGAACCGCGGGCGCCTGCACCCGGGCGATGATGGGTTCAGGATTACTGGTCGCGTCCCGGCTCGCCAGCGCGTCGATCCCGGTCAGGAGCCGCGCTTTCATGAAACCAGGCGGTAAATAGATGGTCCGATTCTTTTTTTTAGACGATGCGGCATTGTCGGCCGCGCCCTGGGCCATGACCGGACCGGCCGCCGAGCCGATCGCGCCGACCGTTTTTTCGACCGGAGGCGCAGGCGGGGCAGGCGGCGTAACCGGGCCGGTGGGCGGCGCAGGCAGCCTGTCGGCATCCGCGCTGATGTCGCCGGTTTCGGGCGGGTAGGGCAGGGCTGGAACGTTGTCGGGCAGGGCGGGCGGCAGGTCGCCATCCATGGTCTGACTGCCCTCAGTTCCCGGGACACGTGATCCGGGAATGACCTTACCCTCCTCGATCGCGCTGACGCGGTCGCCCAGCAACTGCTGGCCGTCGAGAACCTTCTTCAAATCCCCGCGCAGTTTGACCTCGAGACTGTCGCCGCGCAGCCCCGCGCCCATGTTGAGCGATGCGGCGGGATCGGTGGGCTTGACGTCTTCCTTGCTGCCCGATGCCGCGTAAAGGCCGATCCCGAGCGCTCCGACAGCGACACCGACGGCGAGCTGACGCGCGCGCAGTTTCTGCCGCGCCGACATTTTGGCCCATTGCGCCTTAAGGTCGAGCAAGGCCGGAGACGGACGGCGCGCGGCGTCATCCTTCGGTCCGCCGCTCTGGGCGGCAAGATGGGCCTGATAGGGCGACAGGCCTTCAGGCGTCTCCGCTGCGTCTTTGTTCTTGTCGCCGCTCATTGCCCGGCTCCCCGGCGCACCACGACAAGTCGGGCCGTTTCGCCCGCATCGAGGCGGACCCTGTCCAACGTGACTGAAAAAATGCCTGCCCCAAGGGCCGGATCGACGAGCTGGCGCTCATCCAGCGTCACCGCCGCCGTGGTTCGCACATGATATTGCGAGGCCGAGAGACCTGCCCCCTCGACGGCGATACGGCGTTGTTCGGTTATCGAGAGGCCCGGCAGCGCCGCAATGCCGACCGCGTCACCCGACGGCGCGACCTCGCTGAACGAGGCAGGGATGCGATCGTCGAGCAGGGCCATGGTGATGGAAACGGCGCGATCTTCATCGGCCAGCGCGGCCATCAAGGCGCTATTGGCCTGGGCACGCTGCCGCGCGCCGGGCACAAGTATCACCGTCTGCGCGGGAATTTCCGCCGGTTCAGCATAGAGCGGGTAGGTCGCGCCGTTGCAGTGAACAAAGAACTCGGAAGGCTGCGTCACATAGCTGCGCGTCACTTGCCCTGCATCGTCAATCTCGCGGGCGAGGAACTTGATCCAGGCGTCCGATCCGCCTTTCTCGACGGCAAGACCTTTCTCGGCCGAGAATTTGATATCCTCGATCTCGCCGCCCTCGCACACGACATGGTTGATGTCGCGGTTGGAGAGACGGATCCGACTGGTCTGATCGGGCAGCGCATGGAGCGTCTGGCCTGAGGCCGGGATCGCCAGCAGCATGAACCCGGTTAAAGCGGCGCACGCTCCTATGCGCTGATTAGCGTGTTTCGACATCGAACTGCTCCTCGGAAAGACGCGTCAGCCAGAAACGGCCATTTTCAATGCCGTAGCCGATGCGTAAAATGCCCCGGAATTTGCGGATTACGCCGCCGATGACACGGACCTTCTCGACCGGGACGACGATCTCATGGGCGGTCCAGCGGACCGGCTGATCGTTGCGGATATAGGTCGCGATCGACAGCGTAGGGTTGTTCGCCAGTTCGTCGAGCATGGCGTTGAGGCTGTCGCGCATCGCGCCATAGGCGGACGGGTGAACGAGCCCCAACAGCTCCTGGAACTGCCGGTCGGCCGAGTAAGCCGACCAGGTGCCCGACAGCGCGACGATGTTGCGCGTCATGGCGACGATATAGGCTTCGGATGGCGTATTACCCGAGACATGAAGATCGCCTGTGGCGCCAAAGGGGACAATCACGGTCCGGGCATTCTGGTTGGTCGTGTAGATGACCACGCCCAGCACGGCGGTGACGCCGAACATGCCCGCAATGGCAACCTTGAGCAGGCGGTTTTCCTCGAACAGGTTGGCCGAGCCCTGCAGATAGCGATGGATGCCGTAGCTGGCCGGTTTGCCCAGTAGCGGATCCTCCTTTGTCTTTTTGTGCCCGAACATGCCCATGGCGCTCACTCGAAGAAGCGGGTCTGGGTAGGACCCGGATAATAAGGAAAGGAAACAAGACCCCAGCGCCAGGCGAGATGGGGGAGATAGCCCCTGGGCTTGGTCCGCTTCCACGGGATGAAAAGGAGAAGGGCAGCGATGAGCGCCCAGCCGACAAGTCCGCCCACGATCGCGGCCACGAAAATGCTCGAGGTCGCGAGCAGAAACTCGTCAGATCCAAACCAAAGGATCTGGACGGGCCGATGCAGATATTGCGGAAGGCGTTCGTCCATCTGCCCTTCTCCTCTTGGCTTCATGATACCTTCAAAGGTATCATCCTCCAGGAACCGACCATCGGTTCCCAGCCTGTTGCCAGTGGGGGAAGCGCCTGGTCAGCCAGGTGCGCGCCCCACCTTCGCGTCTCAGATGACCATCCCGAAGGTCTGGAGAATGGAGTCCGCCTTGATGAGGCAGACAGCCGCGACGATGGTCGGGATGCCAATCATGATATTCGAGAAAAGGCGCGAAACGCCGAACAGGAAGGCAGCGACGCCGCCCACAAATCCCATCGGACCTTTCACGCCCTGGTTCACGACGATATCGTATATGTCGTAACCAAGATCGCCCTGGGCGGGTGCCGAGAAGGCATGGACCGGGCCACCGACCAGGGCCATCGCGCCTAAAGGGAGGCCGACATTGGCCACCGCCAGGACCTTGTTGCCAAATTTCTGCATCATAGCATTGCTCCAAAAAGGAGCCGTCCAACCAAAGCCTGCCGGCATCGAAGCAAGATCGGTGTCGGCCGGGGCGTCGGTGGACGGCTCCATGAGCCCGCCGCCGCCGGCATCCTGGTTCATCCGCGCTGGCCAGTTGGGGCCGGGCCGGATGCCCTCCGCAAAGAGAGTGTGCGCAGCCGCGATGGCGCGCGCCCGTTCAGCGCCGCACATCGGACACTGCCTTTGCAAGCGCAGGCTTTGCGTGCCGATCGAGGAACGCTTCGAGTTCGGCCTGCTGAAAGCCCGAGATGAACTTGCCATCGGCGACCAGCGTCGGCGTTCCTGAAACGCCCACTTTGGCGACCAGTTCAGCGTCCTCCGCAACCTTGGCACGGCCCTGCGCGCACTGGCGCAGGACGGGGGGTGTCTGGCCGGAATAGGCCGCCCGGAAGGCCGCCTCGCGATCTGTCGAGCATAGGATATGCTCCGCCTTGGCAGCAGCGGTCGGATGGATGCCGCTCACGAAGAAGATGAGACGCCTTACCGGCTTGCCCTCTGCTGCCTTGGCGCTCCAGAACCGATCGAGCGCCTGGCAGTAAGGACAGTCCGGGTCGGTGAATTCTATGACCGTTGGCGCATCTACAGGGCCGATCGCCAATGCCTTGGCAGGGTCGATGGCTTTGACACGGCGCGTGGCACCCTGTTCCTGCGCCAGCGCGGTCAGGTTGACGCCGTTGCGGTCGTAGACCGTAGCGAACAAGAGATGCGCACTTTGCGGCGCATAGTAGATGATCCGGCCGCCAGCGGTCGCCTGATAGATGGGGCCCGCGACGGGCGCGGGACCAAATTCCTCAAAGCGCAGATTGGTAAAGGTCTGTTGAAGCTGCCTTTCCGCTTCGCCAGCCGCTTCGGTGAGCTGCGCACTGGAGATAGGCTTTGAATCCTTTTGCGCATAGGCCGCACCAGGCTGAAGGAAGGCAATCAGTGCAGCCGCACTGATCCCGCCTAACCATTTTGCTACGGTCCCATTCCAAACACGCGATCTGCCGCAAATCTGCGTTGGCCATTTGGAAGGCTTTGGCTCGCTCACAAATGGAGGGATCGCCAATCCGGAATGTCTATGCGAAACTGACATAAGCCTCCTTCATCCTGCGCGCATCGCTGCACGCCGGGTTTCGTTATGCGGTTTGGGCTGGGAGCACTGTTCAAGGGCTGTGCTCGCCGTCACCGTGTTGTTCGGATGGATGAAGGATGAAAGGTCAGAGCAAGCCACGCAATGGGCCGGGTACTGAGATGCCGATTCGGCACCTCAGTACCGAAATCGGCACTTCAGTGCCGATTTCTCCGCTTTTTCGGCGTCATTTGCCCGTCTCTATTCATCGGGACGCTGCCGCGACGGGCGCTGGCAGGCTGCGAATCATGCAGGGAGAGCGTGCATGAGGACATCGAGGACTTACAAACTCCAGTTATCGGAGAAGGGCGTCGATCAATTTCTCGCCTGCCATTGCAGGCTTGCCAGAATGACGCGCGAGTTTATTTCCTATGGAACGACTCTCCATGTCGCGATGAGCATTCTGGATCGCTGCGACCCTGCCGAGATTGTCGCAGAACTCGAATCGCCGCTTTGCGGGGCGTTGGGCGGTCCTGCATTTCGCTTTGTCGGTACGACATCCCGATTGGCTAACATCGTCGATCGCATCGCGAGCCGCCTGATCGAGAGCGGCGAATGTGGAAGTGGGGTGGCGACATGGCGACTTTATAATGTGGCGCTGATCATGTTCCAGGCTTCCGAAGATCGGGAGCTGCAAAGCGCCTATCGACGGGCAGCGCTGATCACCTCGTAACGATGGGTAATAAGGCGTCTACTCCTGCGACATAGGGCGTTTCCCAATGCTTTCACTATGAAAGCGTAAAAATTTGACCTTTGGTGCGACTAACAACATTTTTGACCCGTGGGCTGTGCACGGGAGCTTTGAGCCATTGGCAGGGAGACCTTGTCATGCCGCTACAGGCGATACCCAATGCACGCGATCCCTCGGTCCTTGAGATGATCAAGCTGATGTCCGGGAGGCGCATCGAAATGAAGAGACGGGTCGAACGGATAACGCAGGAAGATTTCGCGGCGAACATAGGGATCGGCACGCGCTGGCTTCGCGAAATCGAGGCCGGCAACCCCAAGTCCCGTCTCGACGATCATTTCCGCTGTGCGCATGCGCTGGGTCTCTCGACCGGTCATCTCGTCATACCCCTGCTTTTCATGGAACACCGTCGGGTATTTCCGCGCGTGCTACTGGAAGGGGATCTCTCGAAACTGGAAACCGTCTGCATCGATGCCATCGCACAACATAATCTCGAAACGCTTTCGCGCCAGCTCTTCACGCCTGATGCAGATGCCAATCCTGATAAAAAGCTGGACGAGTGACTTCTCATGTCACCAGGAACGCGCCATGCTGAACAAGTCTATCTAGACCTCAAAGAAGCACTGCTTTCGGGGCGTTACGTCGGCTCTACCGATCTGTCTATTGCCGTTCTCGCCTCGGAATTCGGGACCAGTCCCTCGCCTATTCGAGACGTACTGCATCGCATGTATGGCGAACGCTTGCTTCAGGCCGGACAGCATCATGGTTTCCGCATTATCGACTGGACTTCAGAAGCATTATGCGACTGCTATACATGGCACGGTCAACTCATTCGTATGGCGCTCAAGAGCCGCGCACGGCAAAATATGCAACGCCCTATAGCCCCGGATGGTTGGGTCACTGACTACACGTCCTCAGCCGCGATCGTAGGCACCGCCGAGCGGATGTTTCTCGCACTTGCAGCCGCATCCCAGTCAGCGGAAATTGTCGCGGCGATTGCCAATGCCGGAGAACGGCTACGTTCCGTCCGACTCCGCGAGCTGGACCGTTGGCCAGACTGCGCCGACGAACTTCGTCGTGCCAATATGTTGGCAGTTTCCGGGACAGGAAAAGCACTTCTGGAGATGCTCTGGAATTATCATCGCCGCCGGATCAGGGCAGCGCCGATGCTGTGTGAATGATAGGCAAATAATTCATAACAAGACAAAATATTCAGAGCGTGAATATCATGATTTCATGATTGCAATATTCGCGGATAATGCTTTCACAATGAAAGCAAATATTGGCGAATATATTCTTCCATCGACATAGCCTTTCTGTCGCCACGAACCGCGTGGTCAATCAGAAGGAGGCAAATATGGAACGCACATATGGCAAATCCGACGAAGCCGTCGTTGAACTGGGTGTCGCCAGCAAGGTGACAAACGGCCAGGGGCAGCGCCTTACCGACAGTCCGCAGGGGCAGTCGGCCGCGGGCATTCTCGACGACTGACAACCAAAAGTCTGGTTCGGCCGCCATGCCGGACCAGACAAGGTTTAAGGGGCCAGCGATGAATGCCGTCATCTTGAAACCGCGTGTTGGATATTGCGATATTGGCGATCGGCTGGTTTTCCTGGACGTCGATCGCGATCGCTATCTCATGATAGCGCCCGAACTGGAGATGGCCGTTCGCGACCTGGTGGTTGGCCGTATCGTTGATGCCAAAGGACGGGAGGCCCTGGCTGCAACCGGCTTGTTCATATCTTCACACGCTGCAACGGGTTCATCCCATCCTTTTTCCGGGATCAGACCTACCCGCGCATTGTGCGATAGAGATGAAGTGACTTCGGACAAGCTTGCCTTCGGCGCCCATTACGTCGCTGCGTTTCTTTGTCTGGCATTCTTCCATCTTGTGGCGCGATACTGCCCGTTGAGGATGAGGATCTTCTTGGCGACATCCCTGGTGCGATCAGGGGAAAAGGCGTTATTGCCATCGAAAATTTCTGTACTTCTTGCAGCCTTTCATAGCGCCAGCCTGCTTTTTCCCCGCAAAGATCGCTGTCTTGCCGATGCGCTCGCGTTGCAAGCCTATCTTGCCCTTTGCAGGTTGCGCACGACAATCGTCTTTGGCGTCCAGTTGGGGCCTTTCCAGGCGCATTGCTGGGTCCAGCATGGAGATGTGGTTCTGGGACAGGATATTGAGACTGTCCGGGCATTTCGTCCGGTGCTTGCCCTGCCATGAACACGCGCTATTCGATCATCCTGCGCCGCGGCGGACCCATGTCGTTGGAGGATATCGGGGCAGCAGAAGAATTGGCCATCACCTGCAGCGCGGACCTTGAAGTCCAGCGCTTCCATCATGATGGCGTCATTCTCCTGGGCGACTGTTTCTCCGACATGGACGCACCGCGCGGTCTTGAGATTGCCTGGAACGATGACCCAATGCTGCTCGTCCGGAATTTTGTGCAGGCGCATTGGGGACGCTTCGTCATGATCGTCCAGAGCCCGGTCACACATAATACAGTCATTTATCGCGATCCGTCGGGCATGATACCCTGCTATTATGCCTCCGACGAGCACCGTGTCGCCATTGGGACGGAGGCTGCGCCCATCCTGCAGGCCTTGGACATCACGCCGCGTATCGACTGGAAAAGCATCGCCAATGGTCTGATGGCGCCGGACCTGCGCAGGCATCAAACCTGTCTGCAGGACGTAACCGAGGTTCTGCCCGGGGAGATGGTGATCCTTGACCAGGACGGAAGCCAACATCATCATCTGCTCTGGAATCCGGCCGACTTTGTGAATAATAATCTGCAATGTGATTTCGAACAGGCGAGTTGCCTGTTGAAAGACGCGTTGTGCAGGGTGATGTCCACATGGATCCAGCGCTATCCCAATCCCCTCATTTCCGTGTCTGGCGGATTTGATTCATCTATACTTGCTGCACTGTCCGCACAACATGGCCCGGTCGGCCTCATCCATTTTTATACAGCCTCGCCACTGGCTGATGAGCGTATTTATGCTGCCGCGCTTGCGGACCATCTTGAATATTCCATCAGCCCCACATTAATGTCGCCTCAGGATATGGACGTCGCCATCAATCTTTCCGTTCACAGGCCGCGCCCATCGGCACGCTCCTTCACACAGATTTTCGATCTTGCATCGGCACAACGGGCTGCAACACGGGATCATAGTGCGCATTTTAATGGTGGTGGCGGCGATAATGTGTTCGGGAAGTTGCATTCGGCCTATCCGTTGGCTGATCGTTACAGCCATACAGGTTTCTCTCGCGTGCTGGCGTCAACGGCCAGGGATATCTGCGCCGTAACCGGGACGTCCCTGCCAATGGTCTTGCGGCAGGCTTTCAAAGCCTGCGTTAGGAAAGACATGCTCGTTCCCTGGCCCATCATGGCGGATCTGCTGACACCCCTTGCTCTTTCCATGCAGGATATAGATGCCCATCCCTGGCTCAACGCGGCCCACGGGGCGCCTCCCGGGGCCAGGCAGCATGTCAGAAGTATCACGCGGGCGACGGCATCGACCGATCATCTCAACATCTCCGATGATCGGCCCACCATCTATCCGTTGCTGTCCCAGCCGATCCTGGAACTGTGCCTGTCTTTCCCGACCTGGTTCTGGTTCACAGGAGGACGCGACCGTGCCTTGGCCCGCGCCGCGATGGAGCCTTTTCTGCCGCCCTTGCTAACAGGTCGTGCCGGGAAGGGTGCATTTGATGGACTATTGCACCAGATCTGGATCCTGCATCGGGATACTATCATCGACGATCTCCAAAATGGGTGCCTGGCCGGCCATGGCCTGATCGACCGGGACGCGATCGGGATGCTCGGAACGGATCGGGGCATAGCGCTTGCGACGCCTACGCGCATTCTTCACCTGCACGAGATGGAAATCTGGTGTCGGGCATGGTCGTGAAAAGCTGGAATATTCATAGCGTCAGCCGCCAGGGGTCGCAGGTAGCGGATGGAGCTGCTCCTCAAGCCATTGTATGTTGCGATTGTAGATGGCCGCGCGATGCGCCGGGTGCAGTTTGACATGCCCTTCATCGGGATAAATATACATCTCAATCGGCCAACCCCGCCGCCGCAGGTCGCGATAGGTCGCCAGGCCCATTCGAAATTCGCTGGACGCTGCCTGAATGAGAAGAGGGACCGGTCTGGCGTCAGGCGCGTCTATAAGCGAGGCTACGCGCCAGAATGGCTTTCCGGAAGCTCGCGTGGCCGGATAGCCGATGCCGATATAGAAATTGTCCAGCGCTTCGCCCGATATTTCGAGCCCGGATTCGCTTTCGCAGCATGTGCTGAGGATCGCTGCGGAAAAAAGCGTTGAATTGGCGAGCGCGAAAGTGGCTGTCACGGCGCCATCGCTCTGCCCGGTGATGGCGACGCGCAGAGGGTCGATCAGTCCTTCCAGATCCAGTTGCCTGATAACCTGTCTGAGTGAGGAGAGGACATCACGACGATCGGCAAAACCATGCATGCTTTGCCGTAGATATTCTTTCTCATTCAGTGGCTCATCTGTAGTCGGCCGCCATTGTGGGCGATTGAAGCTGAGAACGGCAAAGCCCCGCGCCGCCAGCGCCTGGATCGGATATTCATCGCCCGTGCCGCCGCGCAGGAAGCCGCGCGACTGGTATTGGACGATGACCAGCGGCAATCGGTGACCGGGCGTGTAGCGGGACGGCAGGACGAGGTCACCGAACGCTGCGACGCCCGCATCATTTCTCCATTCTAGTCGCCGAACGGCTCCCGGCTCCAGTGCGGCATATTCAGGATTGGGATCGAGCAAGAGGCGTCGGGCTCCATCCCGGGTAGAAATCGCGACCAGAAGCCTGGGGGTGTTCGATGCTTCCTGCGCGCAGATGATCTCGTCGCCAGCATATTGGCAGCCAAACAGGGTGTCAGTGGTGCTGAGCAACCTGCGCGGCACATTGCGCCCGGGAACCCATGCGAAAAACTCTGTCAGGCTATTGCCGACGCCCGTGCGCCGCTGAAAATATAGCGTTCTGCCATCGTCCGACCACCATAGAGAACTGACCCCGCTGCACGAGGCTGTGCGACATGGTAGCGGCTTGTTCCCCATGCGGATCTGTAACCGGGACGGAGTATCGATTCCCTCATCGGCAGGCGCGCTCCAGGCCGTGCGAGAACCGCGTTGGGCATAGGTGACGCTCGCCGATGGCCATTGAACTGCTGGATGCAACGCGCGCTTGTCGGATGGCCGAAAGGGCTGGGTCTTCCCGGTCATGGCATCGAGCGACTGATCGATGAGCGGAACATCGGCCGAGGGGAGGGGCATGTCACTTGAAAGCGGCCAGAAGCGACCATCGTAGTGAAATCCGGTTTTTCCTTCTGCAACGATCGCGTCCCGCGCCGCCGGTAAATCCCGACGGCTTGCATAGAGCAACCGCTCACCATCATCCGACCATGACAGTGCTTCAACATCGACCGGGCTGCTCGACAGCCGCCTGGACTCAAGACCGACAAGATCATGGATCCAGATTTCCGAACGGTCGGGAAAGGATTTCGTATAGGCAAGCAGTCTGCCGGCCGGGTTCCAGGCGATCAGGGCAGGCTTGGGCGTGCCGAGCGGAAGGTCCGTCACGCCATAACGGGTGGAGGTGGACGCAATAATCAGACCCCCGTCATCGATGATATATGGCTTGCCCCCGCCTCTGACGGGTATGAGTACCAGCGCGGTGCAATAACTGTCGGTAGCCGGGTCGGCTTGGCGCATTTGCAGCGCCGCAAATCGCCTGTCTGGCGAGAGCGCGAACGGTGCAGGCGCGTTGCCAAGGCCAGGCCCACCAAAGTCCCTCAACCGTATCAGGTCGTTGGTACCAATGGCCCTTCGTTCTCCGACCGTATGAAGGTCGGGCAGGTGGCACTGGCGTGTTTCCGCACTCGCTTGGGCAATCCCCAGAAGGGACAGGAAGACCAAGCCGCCAGTTGAACGCCAATTGCGCGAAAGCCCTCTCTTTGTAATTGCGACATGGTGCGGCCGCTGCCTCGTAGCTGGCATCGTCGACACCCTCACCAGTCTTTGGAGATGGTGAGGCTGACAAAGCGCCCGACCGGCGAGAAATTTGTTGAATCGTAATTCACATAATAGCTGTAGCCCCCGCTCGGCCTTGCATAGGGAGGGCGTTTGTTGAAGACGTTCTGTGCACTCAATTGCAGCGTCAATCCGCCAAGAACAGGCTGACTATCGGGAAGTGCGAAGCGGGCGGAAAGATCGAGTGTCGTTTGTGAAGCTATTTTCAGCGACGGTGTGCTCCGGTTATCTTCAAGACCGCCGACGTGATTGAGATAGGCGGCAAAAGTCCAATTCTGGTCCGTCCATATTGCGCTGCCTCTGGCTCTGAGATGGGGCGGATTGAAGATCGTTCCGGCAAGAACGATTTCTCCCGCGTCGTCACTCGTTTTTTGTTTCGACCACAGCCATGAGGCGTTGCCGCTGACCGTCAGCGATGAAAGCCCTTTCAGCGTAATTTCATATTGGGCCGACAGGTCGATGCCCTGCACCGATTGCCGTGCGGCGTTGACATAGCGATCATAGAGGATGGCGATGGTCTGGCTGAGTCCGGTGCCGCCGCTATAATCATAATATTTTGATGCCGCCGATATGATCCGCTGCAGTTCCTCGCTGGACGGATCATAGGCGACAAAGGCGGCATAGGCCGGATCGGAAAGCGCATTGAACAGTGCCGCGCCCGAGACAGGCTGGACTATGCGGTCGAGATAGGTGACGTGAAAATAGCTGACCGACGCTCTGAACCTGTCGAGGGCGGGCGGGTGAATATCGAGCGTTGCCGACCATGTTTCGGCTTTTTCCGGTTTGAGATCGACATTGCCACCATAGTCGATCAGCACGGCCGAACCCGCTGGAAAAGCTGAGCCTCCCAAGAGACCGGCGGAGTAGAGATAGGCCTCGCGCTGCTGGAATTGTTGCGAAAGGGTAGGGGCCTTGAAGGAACGTCCCCAGCTTGCCTTGAAATCGAAGGCGCGGTTTGGCCCGTAAATGAGACCGAGCTTGGGAACGGCGACAGATGCCATGCCGGGATAATTTTCGTAGCGTATAGCTCCGTTCAATATCAGGCGGTGGGCAAGGCGGTTGCCATCCTCCGGCGCGACAAGCGGCAAAGCCGCTTCGGCAAAGCCGTAATAGCTGTTGACCGATCCAGCGTCGAGCGGAACGCCCGAAGGCGCATAACCATAGCTGTTGTAACGATAGCCCGCGCCAATCACCAGATCGATGGGGCGCGCGGCAATTCCCTTCAGACTGCCGGAGGCGTAGCCTTCGACATTCATCAGCTTGTTGAGATAATGTCCCCAGGACCGATAATCTATCGCGCCATCCTGGAACGCTTGTTCGTCATATTGAGATTTGCTCTGTCCATAGGTTCCAGAAAGGGTGAGGTTCCATCCCGGCGCCAGCCCTGCCCGCAGTGATGGGGTCACGGAGTAGGACGTGACGGCGGGCCGCTCTTCATATGCCAAGCCATAGTCTGTGACATAGGACATGAATGAATTGCGTCGGCTGTAGGTGGCATCGAGAAGCATCTCGACATTGCGAGCAACGCCCTGGCGCAACGCGACAACGGCGCTGTTCTGCACGGTCCGGGGGTAAAGCGTGTTCTTGTCTGGCATATAGTCTGTGTAAGAGCGATCACCGGAATAGATGGCGCTGTTGCTTTGGTGGCCATAAGCCGCAATCAGGCTGCCTGATCCCCAATCCTTGCCTCCAACGGCGCTATATTGCTGCTGGAAATCGCCGCCATTGGTTGCGCCGCCCAAGGTCGCAGCCACAGAGGCACCATCATATCCCTGTTTGAGGACGATATTGACCACGCCGCCGACGGCGTCGGACCCGTAGATCGCCGACGCCCCGTCAGCAACAATGTCCATTCGTTCGACAGCGGCCAGAGGAATGGCACCAAGATCGACGGCTTGGACGAAAGAGCCATAAGACAGGCGGTGGCCGTTGAGCAATGTCAGTGTGGCGTCTCCACCCAACCCGCGAAGATTGGCGGTGGAGCTGGAGTCGATATTCTGATTGTTGATCCCGCTGGCACCCCAGCCCACGCCGGGATTCTGCCCACCTCCAAAATTTTGAGGAACGGAGCGGATCGCCTGGCCCAGGTCGGTCTGACCGGCCAGTTTGATTTGATCTCCATCCAACTGCAGCATGGGGGACGCGGACGGGGCAGATTTAAGACGGGTTCCGGTGATGACGAGCTCGTTTTCGCCGTTTCCCGTTGCATCATTTCTGGCTGCAGCGGTCGTGTCCTGCACGATGAGCGCGCCATCGGTGATTTGGGCTGTGAGTTTCGTGCCGGCAAGCAGCAGGCGCGCGGCATCCTCGATCGTATGGCGCCCGGTCAGGCGACCTGATTGCCGACCTCGCAGCGGATCTGCTGGCGCGGAAAACTCCAGTCCTCCCTGGCGCGCGACCTCCCGCAGCGCTCCAGTCAAAGATTGCGCGGGGATATCGAATGTTATCGCTTTGTCTGCTTGCGCCTTGGCGGGTGAACCTATGAGCAACGCACCGGCTGCAATACCTACAAGTAAACCGCCACGAACCGTTCGCATGTCTATCCCCCAGTTTCATGAGAGGCGCATCGAATGATGCGCTCGAAGGGGCAGACGGGAAGAATTTCAAAACGAGCGGCGGTGGCGCTATCTTTTTAGAACGATCCTGTCTGCGCCCTGAATCTCAACCATCAGACCGAGCGAACGCGCGAGATGCTTTGCGACCGTTTCCGGGTTGCGGATGTGAAGATCGGCGCTCACGCGCATCGAGGCAACTTCCGGCGTGGCAGCGATCAACTGGACGCTCGAATAGAGGTTCACCTCCGCCAGTATCGAACCTACCGTTTCATCCTCATAGCTTTTCACACCGGTCACCCACTGTCCTTCATTTTTCGGCGCACGGTCGGGGACGATGGAAGCGGCCTGTGCGATGGACGGCAAATAGCGCATTCTTTCACCGGGCTTGAGATATTGCTTGTTCGCAGCCAGATACAGCCGTTGTGTGGCGCATGGTGGCGAAACGGTCACTTGCCCCTCAAACAACACAACCTTCATTTCGCAGCGACTGCGTCGCTCGACGTCGAAAACAGTTCCCAGCGCCGTGGTAGCCCCGCCATCGGCGACTACCGTGAAGGGGCGTGACCGATCATGCGCTACTATGAAATGGACCCGGCCATGATCAAGTTCGAGATCGCGTCGATCCGGTCGCATCCAGACCAGCAGGCGGCTATTTGTGTCGAGCGTCACGACGGAACCGTCGGCGAGCGTGACGTCGCGGACTTCACCCCTTTTGGTAGTCAGTACAAGCGGAGTGTCCGGCGTGGTATTGGTTTCGCCTGCGAGGTCATGGTGCTGAGTGGAGTTGCCCTCGTTCTTCTTCAGGCCAAGGCTGGCTCCCACGGCAATCAGGCCAACGACCGACGCGGCCATCGCCAATTTCAAAAGCCGTTGACGCGCGCGAATGCGCCTCGCCGCTGGATCAAGACGGGTCAAGGCAGCTTCGGCTTTATCGAACGCGGCCCGGCGCTCGGGATCCTTGTTACACCAACGCATTGCCGCAGCGCGCGTAGTGGGATCACGTAGCGCTTCCAGAGCGAGGAGTCTGGCCTGATCCTCAATGGAAAATTCGCCATCGTGCTCCTGCGTCATCGGTTCGCCATCCTTGTCATCAGATGGTCCAATGTCTTCAGCATCTTCCTCTTTACCGCCCACTCGCTCAGCCCGATGCGTTTTCCGATATCGCGGAAGCTATAGCCGTCAACGCGATTGAGGAGAAATATTTCTCGATCGATGGGGTCCAGATCAAGCAAGAGCTTGTCACAGAAGGCGAGGTCGTCGCGGGCCGCCAAGGCGCGATGCGGGTCTCCATGCACAGGGATTTCCGCGGCATCCGATATCGGACTCTTCAGCTTGTCCACCCGCGTCGATGAGCGGTCCGCCCAGTCACGCAGCAAGTTCGTTGCTATGCGCCGGAGATACCCCTGGGGCGAGGATAGCATGCGAGCGGTGCCGCTCCGTACGAAACGAAGAAAGGTCTCCTGCGCGAGTTCGTCGGCCTCAGCCCGCGACACCGAATTGCGGTGAAAGTAGCGCACCAGCCGCGGATTTTCTTCGTGATAGAGGCGGACGATAAGATCATGGTCGTCGGACGCTTGCATTGCTTCACTGCGGGATCGACCGTCACTTGGCATGGCGGGCGCTCCCATGCGACGGATATCGCCATTTCAGTATTATGCTGACACCGCAGACTTTCGTCGCAGCGACCTCAACGCATTGATTGACCGGTTGTCTAGTTCGCCTCATCCGCCGCACCTATGTCCACTCGGGGCGACGGCCGAAGCCGGATGTTAGTAACCTGCTAGTCACAGGCGCATGCGCCTTTACCGTTGCCGGCTGGACATGCGCGCATGCCACCCGGCCCCCAGTAAAACTGTGACCGAGCAATGACTAGAGGGGTTACTAAGCCCCGCTTCCGGGCTTTCTCCGGAAGCGGGGCTACCTTGCCGGATTTGCCCGGCAGCGCAACCCCCTAAGAAACCCATTGTGACGTTTTTGCGAACCGGATTAGCCGCTGAACGAAGGGGTGAGCGACTGCCCGCTGCGCGGGTATCGCGCTCGTGTCGGCACGGCCTGCCGCCGCGCCGACTTGACTCCGCTATGCCGATCCCGGCCCTCCGGACGGTGATCGCTGTCGCGGCGGCGAGGGCGAAGTGTGAAGCTGGGAAGTGGCGAGGGGAAAGGAGGTGGCGGACAGGCAGGATACGTGATGCCTTCCGCACGGGCAATAGCATTGTCGCGGGGCACTAGGAGGGAAGGGAGAGGGGGGAAGTGTCCCGGAAGGGACTACCCGATTTGCGGAGTGTCCTGCTGTGACCTTTCTACCTGTCCTGCGCCAGACGTTGGCGAAATTGATTTTATGCGCTCAAAACTTGGCGGACGATGACCGTTGCTGCGCGCGGATTGACCGCTATCTCGATACTGTTGATCTGCGGATGATGGCTGCGCCGATCGGCGTGGGCGGCGGCGAGGAAGCTGCGCGGATCAGGCAAGTCGTCGCCAAAATGGAGCCGCTGACACGTAGTATACTCATTCTTGTAGTCGGACGAAAAATGAGCGTGGCGGAAGTATCACGGCGTTTTGGAATGTGCGAGGAGCGGGTGTGTCGACATTACCGGGCGGCGGTGTGCGAGGTGGCGGCGCGGAAGGGTGCGAGGTAATCCTCGGCTCGCCTGCTGGGCAGTCAGACGGCAAGGAATGGGACTTTGCCGAAAGTCGGCTTCAGAATCAGAAGTTGAGGAAAGCCGACATTAATTCGCGCTTCCACGGCCAACCAACCAGCGGCGGCAATACGCCCTAATAGCGGTCGTTCGAGGCTGCGTTCGGCAGTCCTATAAATCGCCGATTCCCGCACCGTCAGGCAATGGCTGATCCGCCGGAGTCTGCGCGACTTTACGGGCCCTACGGGCATCAGACCGCCCGACTCACCTCTTAACCGGCTGTTCTGCCGAATTCGTTTTCAACCCAACACGATCGCTTATTTCGGACTAACCACGGATAATATAGCTTGGGTGCGCGCGGCTGGCGACCAAACGGAAACAGATCCAAGTTCTTGAGGACTCGGCGGCAATTTTATGCGTCCAGTTTGGATGAGAAGAAATTCCGCTCTCTGTTCACAATCAGCGGTAGCAGAGTTAATGTGACTACTCGGCGAGTGCGCGGGTCGCTGTTCATCGCAGTAGCGGGTCCGGGATGCGACCATTCTTGCATCCCACAGACGGGGTGAGTTGCAAGACACATGATTCCTGATCAAATCTCCGACGCGCTCGCCCAAGGAACGGGCGATCCCAAAGATGGGGTTGGTCTTTGCCTCTCGGGCGGTGGCTATCGCGCGATGCTGTTTCATGTCGGTTCGCTTTGGCGCCTTGCAGAGCTGGACGCGCTGCGCGATCTCACTCGGATCTCCAGCGTATCTGGAGGGTCGATTACGGCCGGGGTGCTCGCACTCGCCTGGCCAAAGCTGCTGGCCGAAGGACTGCCGGCCTTCATTCGCGATGTAGCTGGACCGGTACGCAAGCTGGCAAGCGTGACTATCGACGAGCGAGCCATCCTTGGCGGGATCGTGCTCCCGGGCAGCATCTCTGCCTATGTCGCCAGGGCATATGCAAAGCATCTGTTCGGCGATGCCACGCTCCAGCACCTGCCCGAAGAGCCTCGGTTCATCTTCAATGCGACAAATCTCGAGACTGGTTCGCTATTCCGCTTCACCCGACGGGAAATTCGCGACTGGCGGGTAGGGAGGATCCCCGCCCCTGAGGTCAAGCTCGCGGATGCAGTCGCGGCCTCCTCGGCCTTCCCTCCCATCCTGTCGCCATTCATCCTGGACGTTGCGCCGGGAGACTTCGACGATCCGTTGCCGGGCGAGCTATCGGCTGACGCATTTCGCAGCGATATATCGCTCACCGATGGGGGCGTTTACGACAATCTCGGCCTCCAGCAGGTGTGGGGGCGTTGCCGGACCGTGCTCGTGTCGGACGCCGGCGGCCATATCGCGGATGACCCCTCGCCACCTGGCGACTGGGCACGCCAGTCGACCCGGGTGCTCGAAGTGATCGACCAGCAGGTGCGCAACCTTCGCATGATCCAGGTAGTGGGTTCGCTCAAGGAGAAGAAGCGCCTCGGCGCCTTTTGGAGCGTGCGCACCGATATCGCCGACTATACGCTTGCCGATGCGCTCGCGTGCCCGGTTGAGGAAACGACGCGGCTGGCGGCGGTACCAACACGACTGCGGCGCCTGGAGGCACGCCAGCAGGAACGCCTGATCAACTGGGGCTATGCCGTCGCCGACGCAGGCATCCGCCGATACTGGCAACCGCAGGCCGCGATTCCCGCGGGATTCCCCTATCCCGAGGCGGGCATCGGCTGATGGCCGATGATCCCGCCCTGATATTCGCCGACAACGCAGATCGCGCGGGAACGCATGTGCTGCTCATCGGGATCGGGGATTATCCATGGCTCGAGGATGGGAGCGAATATGATCCCATGGAGCATGAGGAGAACGCGATGGGGATGGGCCAACTGGCCGCTCCTTCTACCTCGGTCCGTCGGCTGGCGGACTGGTTCCTCGATCATTTCGTCAACGAGGACCGAGAACTTGCCAGCCTCTCGATGATCCTTTCCGAGCCGCAGCCATCGACCTACGCGCATTTGCGTCGGACGACACCGCAATGCGACCTGCCAAGAGGCAGCGCGGCCGAAGTCGCCGAGGCGGCCAAGCAGTGGATCAAGCGCGCCTCCAAGCGGCGTGACAATAGCGTGGTGATCGCCTTCTGCGGCCATGGTGTTCATTCGGGCAATCCCGTGCTGCTCTGCCGCGATTATGGTCACAATACGGAAAACCGGTTTGAGGGAGCCATCGACTTCGAGCAGTTCAGGATCGCCCTTGCCACCCGGCAGCCCGACACGCAGCTGCTTCTTATCGATGCGTGCCGCACGCCGGACCTGGAGGCTGACCTGTTGGGCCAGGTGGCGCCCGGCAATCCGCTGCTGGCGCTCAAGAGCCTGACTGAGCGGGACAATGCACCCGCCGTGCAGAGCGTTCATTTCGCGACCTCGCTCTACACGCAGGCCTGGGGTCGCGAGGATGGAGCCAGCCTGTTCACCGAGGCCCTGCTTAAGGCTCTCAACGGGGGCGCCGCCGACAACATGTCGGATTGGTGGGTGACGACCGGCCGCTTGCACACCGTGCTCAACACCTACCTGCAGCGCCTTGCCTCGTCGGCTGGCGTCATCCAGAGACCGGCGGCACAGACACAGGAATTTCGGCTTCACAAACCAAAGGAAATCGGCGTCGATCTCTATGTGTCGTGCAAGGAACCGGCGATCTGGCTCGAGAAGATACGCATCGAGGCTTTGCGCAAGGGCAATCTGGCCGAGAAGTTCGACCATCTGCCGCCCGAAGACCCTGCGCATCCGCCTCCCGCCGAATGCGTCATGCGGCTCGTAAATCCGAGCCAGAACCCGGCGGACGTGCTGTACGATATCTGCGCCCGCTTTGACGCACAGTCGCAATTTGCCGACTGCAGCCAGCAGATCATCGCCTACCCTCCCACCGTCGGATGCGACCTTCCCGTGAGCAAGCGACAATGATGATCACGCCGTCGGGCATCACGATCAGCTTTGGTGGCGCACGCGGACGGGCCGACGACAGCCAGACTGTCGTGGCTCGCATTTACGGGTTCGCGCAAGACGGGCAAGGCGATCCGATCGCCCGTGAAATGGTTGTTCCAGCTGGAACGCGTGTCGAGCAGGACCTGCCACAAGGGCTCTATAATGTGGAACTGACCCTACCTTCGGGCCGGATCATCCAGCGCAACGTCCGCATTGACGAGGCCTCGAACGAGACCTACGAGTTTTTCGACGATTTCGCCAAGCCAGCCGGATTCAGCCTCCAGGAGTCGGTCGGCCGCGACGTAGGCGCCATCTTTGATCGTGCCCTGGCGTCCCGGGAAGTAAGCGACCGGTCGCTGTACCACTCGGCCTTCGCCAAGGTGAATTCAGCGCGCGGGATCCGGGGCCGGAGCCAGCTGCCGGATGCTACGATCGGAACCGACAAAACGGGCACCGGCTTCGATCCAGCGCAACAGCCCCCTATTCGTGTCGTCGAACCAACCGTCTCCGTTGGGGTCGGAACCCACGTTGCGCTCTGCGGAAAGATCCTAGACGACGATGCCTGGGACGTTGCCCAACCAAAGGAGCGGCGCGCTGGGACTGCGATCTGGCACTTCACGCACGGTGCTGCACATCCACCAGATCCCGCGACCCGTCGCTGGGCACGTGTAACTTTCTCTTCAGGAGCCATCGAGGTCGCCAGTTTGCCATTGCCGTGGTTTTGCATGGCCTCGGGCGCTTTCGTGCCCGTCGAGATGCTCGTCGATCCGGCCCGCGTCGAGGGCGCCGCGACTAGTCTTGCAGTCCATGATGAACGGCTGGCCGGCCTGCTCGCCTTTCTGGACAAGGGCCAGGCTGTAGCTGCCGGTCCCATGCTGCAGTCGCTTGAAGCGGACAACCTGATCGAGCAAACCATCTATGCCAAGACAAGCAATCCCCTGGCAGCATGTGCGGCAGCCTATGTTGGCCTTGCCGTCTATCCGCCCGATGAGCGCGAACAATGGGACATGTGGCTGGGTAATTGCATGAAGCGCTTCCCCGGTGTGCCGGATTCTGCGATCGTCCATGCCCGGCGACTGGTGTTGCGACCGACATCCCGAGAGAGCAACGCCGAGGCGGCCGAGGCTCTGCGCCGCGCTTGTGATGCAGGCGTTCCGTTCTTCAGCGCCGGCGTCGGACTGCTGAGGGAAATGCTGGTGCTGCTGTCCACGGACTTCCCAGACCTAGCACCACTAGCCGACCAGGCTGCGCGCCTCGCCGCACGGGTTGACGCTCAACAGGCCTTCACTGTCCTACGCTTTGCGCCTCAAAGCACCAGGAAGAAATGAGCGTCTTTCGCCTCACCATGCTGCCCGCAAGCGAGGGCGACTGTCTGATCCTGAGCTATGGGCCGTCCGAGAAGGAGCTTCGGCACATCGTGGTCGATGGTGGGCGCAAGGCAACCTGGCCAGCGCTCTCGGACCGGCTCAAGACCATCGCGGCGCGCGGAGAACAGGTTGAGCTGTTGCTCCTGACCCATATCGACGCCGATCACATCGATGGCCTGCTTGAACTGGCCGAGGACCCGGCGCCGCCTCTGATTCCCAAGGCGGTCTGGTACAATGGCTTCGATCAGCTGGGGACCCTTACCCCTGCTGGAGGGCTCCAACCTTTCGGTTTCCGGGCTGGTGACGACTATAGCAAGGCATTGGCCAAGCTTGGCTGGCCGGTGAACGCCGCGTTCGGCGGAAATGCGATATTCCTCGATGGCAAGCCTGAGCCTTTCGACTTTGCCGGCCTCACGTTGACGCTCCTGTCGCCTGACACAGGAAAGCTGGAAGCTTTGCGAACGCAATGGCAAAAATGGCGCGATCCCAAGCCCGCTGCCGGTCCGGGCACGGTGGCGGCTGCCGGGATCGAGGCATTTGGCAAGCGCCCCTTCCCCGCCGTGCTCGACGTCGAAAAGCTCTACAAGGCGAGTAGCCTCGATAAGACCGCGCCGAATGGTTCCAGTATCGCGATCATCGCGGAATATGCAGGCCGGCGGGTGCTTCTGGGCGCCGATGCCCATCCTGACCTGATTCTCAAGAGCCTCGAGGCGCTGATGGACGGGCATGGCCCTTGTCACATCGACCTCGTCAAACTGCCCCATCATGGCAGCCGCGCGAACGTCACCAAGGAAATACTGGAGCTTCTCGATTGCGGCCGCTTCGCGATCTCGACCAGCGGCGCCGTCTTCGGCCACCCCGATCCCGAAGCGATCGCCAGGATCCTGAAGTTCTGCCCGGTCGATGAGCGCATCCTATACTTCAATTATGCGAGCGAGCGTACCACACCCTGGAATGCCGAGGATCTGAGAACCCAGTACAACTATTCCTGCGCATTCCCTTCGGACCCGGCGGGAGGGATTTCCATAGATGTCTAGGTCGACGGATGATCGGCGGACGCGCGATACGAAGCCATTGAGAGACAAGCTTTGCCGTATTGCGCTTTATGGCGCGCAGATGCCCCTGCCCCCATTCGGTTTGATCTGTCTCTCCGACGGCAAAACTCAGTGCTCGGTTTTAACGGCAAACCTGCCCTGCGCATCAGCGGTAACGATGACGGTACCATCCCATCCGGTGCCAAAGACGGCCTTGTCCATCCGCATTGTCTCGAAGCTCCGCATAGCATTGGCGACACGCACGTGCTTGGCTGGCCGCGACAGGTGCACGGCGTCACGTAGCAATCGCACCGACGCGATGCGGGGGTGACCATATTGGTAGGCAGACCAGTCCTGGCGGACGCCTTCAGGGCCCATCGAGATGACGGCAATATCTGGCGAAATCGCCGCGAGAAACGGAGCGGTGGTACCGTTATCGGCACCGTGATGGCTGACCTCGACGACGTCGGTATCGAGCAATCCGGTCTCGGCATAGCGGGTCAGCGCATCGGCAATCCCAGCATTTTCTAGGTCGCCCGGAAAGAGGAACGATGCCTTGCCATAGTCGATACGGATGACGACGCTATGATTATTGCCGTTATCATAGTCATCTTTGCTCCACTGAGAATTGTCGGAGCGTTCTCGACCACCGGTCAGGACCCGGATCTGCGGATCGACGCCAGGACAGGCAACCGGATCGATCACCGGCCCCGCCAACCCTTGGCCGCCCGATGCACGGACATCGCGCTCCAGCACCGCTGCGCGCGGCATGGCGGGCGTGACATCACGGATATAGGCCGCCATCCAGACGGCATCCTTCGACCCTGACCCGAAGAGCCGACCGTTATCGATATAGGCACCGATCTTGTAGTTGTAGACCAACGCGCCAAGGGCCGTGTTGTGGTCAACATGGGTGTGGGTCACATAAACCGCTGCGAGGCGACGCTGGAGATCGGTTCGCCTCGCAAAGAAGCTGTCGAGATATCGGGTCAGCAGACCGGTTGCGACAGGATCGCGCCCGCCGGCATCGATCAATATGGCAGCGCACGGAAACTCGACGAGCGTCGCATTGCCCTGATCGACATCGATATAGTGGACCTTCACCTGATCTGGTCCGCTTGGCGCCGTATCAGCGGACTCGAGCGCGAACTCGTCGGCGCGTTTCACATAGGTCCGATATACCCATCCGACACGACCGTCGCCGAGGCGGACATGATAATAGCCGCGCTCCTGCCTTCCATCGTCAAGCAACACCAGGCGTTCGCCGATAGCGGGAAAGTGCAGTCTCGGGGATGTGCTCAGTGGGTTTGCGCGTACCGTGACGTTACGAGTGACGACCAGGTCCTGCGCATCGGCGGACCATGGAACGGCAAAGGCTGCCAGAAAAGCGATGCCAGAAAACAGGATGTGAAACACATTGCGCACGGCCAACTCCCCCGGAAGATCCACGCGAAATCCCGAGGAGGTTCTGCCATTGTGTCCAGCAGGTCAAATCAAATCCCGTCGAGATTGGCGTGTTTGCGCAGATGTCGCCGCATTCGAACAAATCGGGGCCTCGGCATCCGCTTTTCACATTTGGGCGACTTGGATAACCTCAGAATCTGTCGTTCATGCATATGCGTCATATAGCGGGCTTTGGGACATTTGCGACTGTCAGCTTCGGAATCACAAATCGCGGTAAGCTGACACTCACGCGCGCAAATCCGAGTCTCTTTATCATTTCGTCGCGCGAGATACACGGGCGCGGCGCCGCTCTATTTCAGGGCGAACCCGGCGGCGACATTCGCGCATGCTTGATTTCGAGGTCGCTTGGTCGGCGAAGCACATGGATCATGTCCCCGCACCGTCCAATCAAACCCGCCTTCTCGAAAGCGTCGAGCCATCCTTCCATCGGCCATATTTTCCAACGCGCCCGAAAGAGGCTGGCATTGCGGACGATGTCGTTCAGATGCTGGAGCGGGGGGTCGAAAACGTCGTGATACTGATGAAAGGCACCAGCGCCGCCCATGAATAGCAGGGGTAAGCCTGCGGCACGCGCGCGGAAACCGAAGTCGGTATCTTCACCACCATAGCCGATAAAAGCTTCATCAAACCCGCCTAGATCAGAAAATCTTTGGCGATGCAGGGCGAACGCCAGCGACCAGAACAGACCGGCATTCTCCTCTTGGCGCACTCCGTTTGCCGGGAATTGTCGAACCGGATGCCCCTGTGCGCGCGAAAGGAGATCTGCTTCCTCCCATTCGCCACGGGCATCGTCAGTGCCAAGATAGCGTATGTCAGCGCAGATCAGCGCGTCATGGTCGTTCAGGCATTGCGTGATCGCACTGGTCAGCGCGCGCATCGGGATGCAGTCGACGTCGAGGAACAACAACATGTCCCCGCTGGCCGCCCGCGCGGCGTAGTTCCGGGCTGCCGCGAGTGGCAGTCCGGGGCCATCGAGACGCAGGATCTGAATCGGGAATGGCGCTTGTTGGGCACTGATAGGCGGACTGCTGGCCATGTCGACGATGATGAGTTCGTCGGGGAAATGCGTGCTGCGTCGCAGACCTTCGATCAATTGTGCCAGATGGGTCGACCGATCCTTGACGATAGTGAGGACGCTCAGGGTCATGCGTGCGCACGCCACAGGTCGAGGCGATAGTTGGGCATCCGTTCGCCCGTGATGATGGCAATTGCGGGGGCGAGAGCGCACTGCAATTTGCCCACCGCATCATCGCCGCTCTGGGGATAGTCGGTTTCGCCGGTCCAATGGACGAGCAAGATATCGCCGCCGGGCACTATATGGGTGGTGATCCACTGGGCGGCACGTCTGATATCCAGATCATCCCAATAATAGGCGACTTCGGACAGGATGATGAGGTCGAAGGCGCTGCCCATGGGTGCCTGCCCCGGAAAAACCATCCGGCCGAATGAAACATGGTCGAATGCGGCACAGCGCTCGCGCGCTGCTTTCAACGCGGTTTCGCTGACGTCGATCGCCAGCAATGCTTGGCAGTGGGTTGCCAGCGACTGTGTCAGGACACCTTTTGCGCATCCAATCTCGAAACCCAGTTCATAGGTCCGCCCCGCCAGTGCGCCGATGCTATGAGCATATTTGTCCCGCTCATAGGCGCTACTTTCCAGGTCCCAAGGATCGTCGGTCCCGCGAAACATCGTCTCGAAATAATCGTGACCCAGGCTGTTGTTATGCCGCTTCATTTGGCTCTCCGCAGGTAGAGGATATCGCTGGCAGGCATGGCACGATGCGAGGCGTCCAGTCGGAAGCCGGGACCGTGGGACGCGGTAAGCTGGCTGCGGTGCGCGGCCAGAGCGTAACGGCGTTGTCCGGGCAACATGGGCGCGGTGTGCAGCATCCGGTGGGTGCGGGGTTCAGGCGCTTGCGACCAGACGACATATTCGGCGACGACCAGCCTTCCCCTGGCCCGTTGCCCCACTGCATAGGCCAGCTGCGCGGCGGCCTGATGGTCGCAATGGGGTTCGTGACTGGCGGTAACGGCAAGGGCATCGACCTGCCAGCGACGGCAAAGGGCGGTCAGCCGTCGAATAGCCCGGTCGAAAGCCGGATGCCCTGGCTGAGCAGGAGCAGCATCCTTCCAGTCAAGATGAATCGGCAGCTGGCTGCGGCTACCGGTCAGGCGGTGTAACGCGGCGGCGGCTTCGCGCTTGCGGCTGCTCACCAGTTTCCCCGACCGGCCTTGCGCGGCCTCATGCGAGCCCGACCCGTCGGTGAGATAGACAAGGCCCGCCAGTCGCCCAGCCCTCGCCGTCTGCGCGATGACCGCGCCAGCGCCCAGCGTCTCGTCATCGGGATGCGGCGCAAGGACCAGCCACCGCCGCGTTCGCCAGGGTTTTGTCGACAAAGAAAGGCCTACCACAAAGCGTCCTCCGCCCCCCAGGCGTCATGGTCGAGCCAGGCGAGCGCAGCCTGATCGCAGGCATAGTCGGGCCCGCCCTGCCGCAGATAGAGGCTGAGGTCGCGGATGATCTTGTCGATCCGTTCGCCATCCATCGCGCTGCGCGTACCGATGATGCGGGCGGCCAGTTCCATGACGTCCAAGCCCGCACGCTCGACTATGCCGCGCGTCATGCGGGCGAAGGCGGGACCATCGGGATCGTCGTGCGCAGCCCGGAGCGCACATTCGCGGACCCATAGATAGGCGGTGCGGGTTGCGGCAACCGCATCGGCGAATTTCGCGCGTTGCAGCGGATCGGCGCGCGCCGCATCAGACATGGCAAGCCGGATTTCGGTCAACAGCGCCTCGATCCCACCCAGTTGCACGGCAGTGAAGCGCCAGGCGCCCGTGGTGAAGCGCGGTTGGCGATCATAGTCGCCGGGCTGGCCGAGCAGATGCGATGAATCGACCGCCATGCCCGTCAGGTCATAGAAGCCACTACCCGTCGCCCGCATACCCCTGACCCGCCATTGCGACAGGTCGGTCCGGGCGGGATCATCGGCCCGGATGACGACCAGTCGCCGTTCGCCCTCTTCGGGCTGCGCGGTGATGACGGCATAGGCAAGACCGCCAGCGCCGGTCGCGAAAGACTTGCGGCCATCCAGTGCGGATTGGCGTAGCTGTACCCCCGGCTGTGGCTCGGTGGCCCACACGCCGTAAAAGGCACCTTGAGCGATTTTCTGCCCCAGATCGGCCTTTTGGGCGGGAGAGCCAAACCAGTCGAACATAGCGAGCGCGTTGACATGACCTTCATAGAGCCGCCCGACGCTGAGGTCAGCGCGACCAATGATCCGCAGGACGGTCATCAGGCACTGGTTCCGGGCGACGGCAGCGTCAAAGGCCTCGCCGCCGCTTTCGAGTGGGGCGAAGGTGCGATGGAGATCGGCAGCGACGAGCGCTTTCATGCTTTCCACCGGAAAGACCGGCGCGGCATCATAGCGGCTGCCGAGCGCGACAATGGTGGATGTGATCGCCTCGGCGCGCGCAATCGGGGGGTCGATGCTGGAACGGGAATGGGGGAACAGGGTCATGCTACAGCTTCCACTTCATCGACCGCGGCGGCGGCCATCGTCGCCAGCCAGGTTGCTGCTGTGTCCACACCATGGCGATCGTGCAGGCGTTTGCGGGCGTGAGCCGGCAATGCCTTTGCCTGGCTGATCAAAGTTGGCCATTGGTCGGGGGACGGCCATGTTTCGAGCATTATCGCAGCGCCCAGCGCGTGTAGGGCGCGTGCTGTCGCCAACTGCTCGGCAAAGGGGCGGTCCTCAGGGATGCAGAGGAACGGGCGGTCGGCGGCGAGGACTGCGTTCACCAACCCGTCACCCGCCGCGCCGACGATCAACCCGGCGGAGGCGATTTCACACGCAGGATCGTCAACCCATCCTGCCAGATCGAGATTGGCGGGTCGATCGGTCGGTGCAGTTACGGGGCCGATGACGCGCCAGTGCGTTTCCGGGCAGGCGCGCGCGGCCTGTGCGATCGCTGTGCCATCGCCGGGCGGGCCGCCCCGGCCGATCACTATGAGGATATGGTCGTCCTGCCGGGGATGATGCTGCGCAACGGCAGTGATGCCGGGCAGATAGCGGGTCTTGTGCCTGATCCACGCGGGCGTCGATGGCATCTCCAGATCGCGGTGAAACGGCGCGAACAGCGCCGTAGCACCGCGAAAAGCGTCGAGATGCGCCGCGTCGCTACGGTCGCCGTTGAGCCGCACATAAATAGTAGGCACCGATGCCAAGCGCGCCAGCATCGCCACTTCGACCGAAACATCAACGACCATCAGCACAGGGCGCTCCGTCGCGATCCATTGTGCGATCCGCGCCACGCGCGACCGCACGCCTTCATGACCAACGGGCGCATAGTGCAGCGCGGCGGGGCGTGAGGCCGTGTCGTCCATCCCGTCGAAGCAGCCGGAAGCGGGCCGATCGTCAGCAAGGTCAATTCCTGCTGCGCCCAACCCTGTACCCAGCAGGACGATCGGCCAGCCGATGGCGGCGGTAATTGCCTCCGCCCGCGCGCGATGCCCTGCGCCATGATGATGGACATAATAGCCGATCGGGCGGCGCGTCATGGCTGGAGTTCCAGCATCATGTCGTGCGGCATCGGAGGCAATAGCGGTTCCTGACGGGCGATCCAAGCAGCGCCATCTGGCCGCGCACGCAATTGCTTGCGCCAGTGCGCACGCTCGCGCCAATGGGCGAAGGCAGGCGCCATGGGTGAGATGTTATTCTCGGCCCTTTCGAACAGCGTCTGCATCGCAACTGCCATGCCGCCTTCCGCGCGTCCCTCCAGACGCGGGGAAACGCGAGTGTAAACCGTAACAGGGTGAACAAGGCGCGCGCCGCGGGCAAGCGCCGCCAATACAAGCGCGCGATCCTCTCCGCTTGTTATGGCCGGAACGCCGCCGCAGGCCAGATAAAGCTCTGCCCGGATGGCGAGCGATGCGCCGGTATGATCGCCGTGGCGGGGCGCGGGATCCCAGGGCAGAGGATCAATCGCATCCTCAATGGCACGGACGGCGGCCCAGTATTGGTCCCATGCCGTGCGCAGGCGATGCACGGGCGGTGGCAGTGGTTCTTCGCTATCGATGTCGATCCGGCCGCCCACCATGTCGGCACCACGCGAAAAGGCAGCGGCGATACTACGCAGCCAGTCTGTCGGAGGGCGGCTGTCTGCGTCCGTACTGATAAGGGCAGCGTTGTCCAGCGCGGGTAGAAGGCCAAGGCCTGTGTCCATTGCCAGCCGCCGGGCTGATCCGGCGTGCGCCAGTTCCGGCGCGAAATTGTGTTCGGTTATGCGGATGTCGAGCCGTGCGGCATGACGATGGCGGGCGGCGTCGGCAACGGCCCGGCTATCGTCGGTGCTGTTGTTGATGGCTATCGCAACTGGAATCGCACCGGGCCAGTCCTGCATCGCCAGCGCATTCAGCAATATCGGCAACCGCGCTGCCTCGTTCCGCGCCGGGACGCAGACGCACAGGGTCATGGCGCTGGCGTCAGCCATGGGAAGCCGATCTCTGGTCTAGCGACGCACGGGATGGGAGCGTCGAGGGCATCAGGTGGATCGACGCTGCACGGTCGGCTCGGGAAGGTGCCGCCGCCCTGTCGATCTGCCGCAGATAAAGCGCCTCATAATTGTCGACCATGCGTTCGGCATCGCACATCTGTTCCGCTCTGGTGCGGCAAGCGTTGCGGTCGAGCTTCAGGGCCGATAGCGCGGCGCTGGCGAGCGAGGCAACATCGTCCGGGGTCGCAAGCACCCCGCATGTCGCATCCAATATTTCAGGGATCGCCCCGCGCGCAAAGGCCGCGACTGGCACGCCACAGGCAAGCGCTTCTGCAACGACAAGGCCGTAGGGTTCATCCCACATAGGTGTGCAGAGGAAGGCCCGCGCACCGCCCACAAGCCGGGCAAGTTGCTGGTGCGCGAGATGCCCGACATGGGTGATGTCGTGGCCCAGCGCGGGCGCGATCTGTGTCCAGTAATAATCATCGTCAAGTATTGGTCCCGCAATCCTGAGCGGAAGACCGACCTGTCGGGCAGCCGCGATCGCCAGATGTAATCCCTTTTCCGGGACGATGCGGCCGTACCAGACCAGATAGGGATCGGTGGCGGGCTGGGGATGGAACGCAAATTTTTGCAGGTCGATGCCGTTCCATATCACCGCGTCGCTATGGGTGACATGGTTCCAAAGAGCTGCAACCGAGCGAGACACGGCCGCGAAACTGTGGTTGCGCGCAGCACAAAGGCGGATACCGCTTTCCAGCCAGCAGAAGGGCGGCGTGTGCAGCGTAGTGACCATCGGCATGGGCAGGCTGTCGGCCATCGCGACAGGAAGATAATGCAGCGAATTATTGTGGATGATGTCGAAATCGCGATGGCGCAGGTCGTTCATCAGGCTGAGATAGGCGTGATGCTCACGAAAGAAGGGCACGTCGCTCGCTTCTGTCGTACCCACCGTCTGGATCGCCGTTTCTGTACAGATCGCTTCCAAACCGATCCCCGGTTCCGATCGGGACGAGGCGAACAACGTGACCGCATGGCCACGATCCCGCAGCGATCTCGCCAGCAAATGCGTGTGCATTTCCAGCCCGCCGGCAAAGGGTTCGGCAATCGGATGTTTGAGATGGGCGATGATGCCGATCCGCATGGGGTATGATCCTGTCGTGCGCATGGCTGGGGATGGCGCGAGACCATCCCCTTAGATTGACATTGAAAGCCCGCGATCAGGCGGCGGGCTGGGCGTCCAGATCGACCGCCAATTCGCGCGGCCAGTGGCGCAATGCCCGGCAGGCAGTCAGGAAAGCGCCGGCATCCTTGGCTGTGGCCAGCGGTAGGCAGGCCTCGTCCAAATCGTTGGCTATCCCCGCCTTTTCAAACAGCGCCTGGGCTTCGGCGGTCAGGCCGATATATTTGCAATGCGCAAAGGCATCGGTAACGAAATCCTTGGCGGCCGCGTCGATTGCCAGCAAAGCAGCCCCCTCCTCAGACGCCACCACGGCAACGGCGTCGAACAGGACGGAGGGACCGCCGTCAATCTTCTGCTTGGCCGCAACCGCTGTGCCGTCCGACAGGGTCACGCCGCCAATCTTGGGAGCGACGACCTCGTAAACCGCGCCTTCCTTGTCGACCGCTTTAACCAGCGCGTTGAAGATCGCGGCTTCGGCACCGTCGGTCAGCAGGATGCCAAGTTTGCGCCCCTTGAAACTGTCCGGTCCGTTCTTGAGGATGCTGAGCGCATCGGACGGCGGCAGGTCCATCATCGTCGGGCGCGCTGCCTGCGCCGGTTCAGGCAAGGCAAGGCCAAGTCCTTCGGCTACAGTCTGTGCCAGCGTAGCGTCGATATTGAGCAAGTGAGACACCGTCCGCGAACGGATGTCGGGGCGTTCCACCTTGCTCAGTTCGAACACGATGGCGTCGCCGATATGCTTCTGCTCGGTCGGCGTCTGGCTGGTAAAGAATTGCCGCGCCTGGCTGTAATGATCGGCAAAACTTTCCGAGCGGACCCGCTGCTTGGGACCATCACCCTCCTGAGCGAAGCTGGTGAAGCCGCGCACCGGGTCTTCGCGCGGGCCACCCTGCGCCGCACCCCAGCTATTTGGCTCATAATTGGCGCGGCCCTTGGGATTGCGCATCGCCATATGCCCGTCCTGCTGGAAATGGGCCATCGGACATTTGGGCGCATTGATCGGCAAATGGGTGAAGTTGGTGCTGCCCAGGCGCTTGATCTGGGTATCAAGATAGGAAAAATTGCGGCCCTGGAGCAGCGGATCATTGCTGAAGTCGACGCCGGGCGGCACATTCTGGGTCATGAAGGCGACCTGTTCCGTCTCGGCAAAGAAATTGTCGACCACCCGGTCCAGCACCAGACGCCCGACGATGCGGACCGGCACCAGTTCTTCCGGGATGAGCTTGGTCGCGTCCAGCACGTCGAAGTCGAAACTGTCGGCGAACGCATCGTCGAACAACTGGACCCCCAGCTCCCATTCCGGGAAGTCCCCGGCGTTGATCGCGTCCCACAGGTCGCGACGATGGAAATCGGGATCGGCCCCGTTGATCTTGACCGCCTCGTTCCACATGACCGATTGCAGGCCCTGCTTGGGCTTCCAGTGGAATTTGACGAAGGTGGATTTGCCCTCCGCGTTCACCAGGCGGAAGGTGTGAACGCCAAACCCCTCCATCGTGCGCAGCGATCGCGGGATGGCGCGATCCGACATCGTCCACATCACCATGTGGAAACTTTCGGGCGTCAGGCTGATGAAGTCCCAGAAATTGTCATGCGCGGTCTGCGCCTGCGGGAAGTCGCGGTCGGGCTCCGGCTTGGCAGCGTGGATCAGGTCGGGAAATTTGATCGCATCCTGAATAAAGAAGACCGGGATATTGTTGCCGACAATGTCCCAGTTGCCCTCCTGCGTGTAGAGCTTCACGGCAAAGCCGCGCACGTCGCGCGCCAGATCGGCCGAACCCTTGGACCCGGCGACGGTCGAAAAGCGCACGAAGGCGGGCACGCGCTCGCCGACCCGCTGAAGCACATCCGCGCGGGTGACGTCGCTCAGGGATTCGGTCAGTTCGAAATAGCCGTGCGCACCGTAGCCGCGCGCGTGGACAACGCGCTCGGGGATGCGTTCATGGTCGAAATGAAAGATCTTTTCGCGGAAATGCGCATCCTCGATCAGGGTCGGGCCGCGCGCGCCCTGCTTCAGGCTGTTCTGGTCATCGCCCACCGGGATACCATGTGCGGTCGTCAGGACGGCGACGTCTCCGTCGGCAACCTGATGGGTTTCGCCGCCTGCTGCCTGCGGTTCGGCGAAGCTGTTCGATATGGCCTCGGCGGGCGCGGGCGGCGGTGCCTTTCTGGGTGTTTCGCCTGAGACTTTACCAGGGGTCGAAGGGGATTTGGCCATGGGGCATCCTCATGCACGAGAGATATGCCGGATCCAGGTCCGGCACATTGGAAAGCGACGATCGAAGCAGATGCGCATCCCCGCGTTGCGATGGGAACCCGCAGCATGTGTGGACGGGATAACCCGCCGCCGCCACGCAAGTTGCCACGGCCCGCCCAAAACTGATGTGCATCATGGCGATTTATTTCCGCCGCCCGGATACGTCATCGCCACGGACCGTTCGACTATGTCCTATGCATGTCGTTTCGCGATGAGGGCCGATCTTGTTTACCGATAGATTTCTCAGGGATCGTCGCGGCGTCGAACTGGATGTTCAGGAACGGCAGGTTCTGGAAAAAGCCATTTTCGAAATCCGCACCATCGACGCGCGCAGGACGGTCGTGCAGGCCGGCGAAATCCTGTCGGTCAGCATGTTGCTGCTGGAGGGCTTCATGTGCCGCTATCTCGACGACCGGGAAGGGATGCGACAACTCGTCGCCGTGCAGGTGCCGGGCGACTTTCTCGACCTTCATGCCTACCCGCTCAAAATATTGGATCATGATGTCGCCAGCCTGACAGCAGCCACAATTGCGGTCATTCCGCACAAGGCGCTGGACGAGATTAGGTCGTGAACCCATAAACTGCGATCGATGTAGAAGGCGGTAATGTGCGCATTACAGGTCGGTGCTTGTGACGACTGCATGCCATCCGATGGCGATCACAAGTATGCTGAGCACGGCAAGGACGAT
>Ga0209231_1000073_pt1 | contig 72801 bp, 70 predicted proteins | sample Deesub45470m_DNA_FD_188086 | JGI IMG/M metagenome (GOLD analysis project Ga0209231, IMG submission 188086) | Deep subsurface microbial communities from North Pacific Ocean - 450_OLKR46/470m Metagenome (SPAdes) (version 2) | ecosystem: Environmental > Terrestrial > Deep subsurface > Unclassified ...
CTCGCCAAGGACTTTGAACAGACCATCGCATCGGCAACTGCGTGGCTGTTCATAGCTTCCATCCAGCTATTCGCGCGTCGCATCGCAAGACTATGAAATTTCATCGGATAATTATGAATCAGGCTCTTAAAGCATCTGCACGCTCTTCTCCGAACAGAGCGTCCATGTGTTTTTTAACGCCGGGATTGTTGATACCCGCGTTGATCCTATTGTAATTGAAGAAAAAGACGCAGTCGCAGCCCCAGTCTTTGATAACGCCCTGGACGATCCTCATCGAGAGGCCTTTGTAACCAAAAGGATCGACAAACGAGAACGACGGAACGAGCCGCGTCTCGTTGAAATAGATGGCAGCGTCGTCGTCGACCTCTCCGCACGTGACGACGGGTTTGCATTTCAGTTTTCCGATGCCCGGCAGCTTATCGATTTCCGATTGGAGCGTTGAAGTCTTGGCACCATCCGCATCATTAAAATAAGCGGTGAGCATCTGTGCCATCTGCGGATGATTGATGGCCGTTTGGAGAACGAGCAATGGTGTAGAAGCTGCGCCGTCTTTGTAGCGGCCTGGTCCTGCATAGAGGTCCATGTACGCGATCTTTCCGCCAAGCCTGCCTACGGTCGGCATAATGACCTGCGCCCAAGCGAAGAAGTACTTGTTCACGATGCGGGCTTTGACCTCGGACTGGTCAGTCCGCTCTTCGAAGAACTTCTGGTTCGCCATGCTTTTAAGCCCGCCCCTAAGTGGATAATCATTCTCATAGAACAGAATGCGAACGAGGGCAATTTCGTTGGCAGCGTTGCGGGATTCAAGCTCGAATGCAGACTATCGGCTACCGGCTATCACACCCCTGTCCTACACGCCCCAACCCATGCCATAATCGCCCCGCTCTTTCTCGCCGTCCGCACCCCAACATCCCTGCACGCCTGCGCGCATCCACACACTTCGCAAAAATTCTCCTATTGCGAAATCGACGCCACCCGTCCGTTCGCGCGCAATTGCGTGGCCTGCGACGGTGTGAACTTCACAGATTTGGCAAGGGCGCGTCGGCCGCTTTGCCGGGCCGCGCTTAGCCTTGGTCCTGATAGGCCATCTGCAAAATGCCCCAGTGCCGCCCCTTCACATGGATCGACGCGATCACCTGTTTGAGCAGCAGCACTTCGCCGCTGGCGGTCAGGCGGCGATAGGCTTTGATGCAGAAGGGCTGGGTGGTCCGCGCCTGTTCGCGCGTGTCGGGAAAGTCGAAGATCAGCCCCTGCCGCGCGTGTTCCGCGTTCCAGACGTCGTCGCCCGGCCGCTGCGGCTGCGCGCGTTCGGGCATGGCGACCGCGCCATAGGCGTTGCGGTCGGTGAAGGTCATACCGAACAGCCCGGTAAAGCCGCGCGCCCGTTCCTGCTGCGCGCGGGCGACGGGCAGGATCACCGCCTGCACAGGATGCACATATTGCGTCGGGTTGGTGCCGGGGATCGGCGCATAATCGTCGCTGAAGATCGCCGCTTCGCTTGCCTCACCATTGTCGATCGCCCGCTCGATGGCGTCCGCGACCTTTTGCGCCGACTCCAGGCTGAAGCGGATATAAGGCGAGTCTGGAATATCGACCCCGCTTTCGGCCAGATATTGCAGCAGCATATTGGTGTCGCTGCTGGCGGTCGAGACGCGGCCCGACAGCCGTTGCAGCCCGTCGGCATTGGCGCTCGACGTGCTGGCCAGCGTCGCGATGCCGGTGCGGATTTCGCCCGCGGACCCGACCATCGACGCGATCCGCCGCGCCACCGTTTCGCTATTGCTCGACAGGTCGAGCATCAGCGCGGCGAGCCGCTCGACCAGCGTTTCGATGTTGCGCGTGTCCGACTGGGCGGTGCGCGCGGTCTGCGCGCCCTGGGTGATGCTGGCCAGCATGCCGCCCGCCTCGCCGGTCAGCGCCGCGATCGACTGTTCGATGGTCTGGGTGGCGGCGGCGGTTTCCTGCGCCAGTTTCTTGACCTCGGCCGCGACCACGGCAAAGCCGCGCCCCGCATCGCCCGCCCGCGCCGCCTCGATCGTGGCATTGAGCGCCAGCAGGTTGGTCTGGCTGGCAATGCCGCTGATCATGCTGGTGACATGGGCGACGGTGCGCAGCGCCTCGCCAAAGCCGTCGAGCCGCGCATGGATATGGCTGACCTGGTCGATCAGGTCGACGAAATTGCTGTTGGCGGCGGAGAGCTGACGACCCGAATCATCGATGATGGCGCGCGCCGCGATCGCCTGTTCCCGCGCATCCTGCCCGGCCAGCGCCACGCTGTCGCCATCGCGCGACAATTGTCCGGCCGCGCCGCTGATCGCCTCGATCATCTGCGCCTGCTGCGTCACCCGGTCGGCCAGTTCGCTGATGTCGGCCTGCAGGTCGAGCGTGCGGATGCCCAGGTCGCCCGATAATTTGGCGACCTTCATGACCGCTCTGGCGACGGTTCCGATGTCTGCGATATTCCCCATTTCCATGGGGGTATCGCAGCATGGTGAAGGAAGCGTTAGCGCCCGCTCACACGCCTTCCAGCAAGCCTTCGCGCTTGATCTTTTCCTGCCAGACCAGCGGGGCGAGGTGGTGGACATTCTGGCCTTCGCTGTCGACCGCGACGGTCACCGGCATGTCCGCCACGTCGAATTCGTAGATCGCCTCCATGCCCAGATCCTCAAAGCCGACGACCTTGGCGCCCTTGATGGCGCGCGCGACCAGATAGGCCGCACCGCCGACCGCCATCAGATAGGCGCTCTTATGCTTGGCGATGGCGGCGGTGGCCGCGACGCCGCGCTCCGCCTTGCCGACGCAGCCGAGTAGCCCTTGTTCCAGCATCATGTCCATGAAGCTGTCCATGCGGGTCGCGGTGGTGGGACCGGCCGGGCCGACCACTTCGTCGCCGACCGGATCGACCGGGCCGACATAATAGATGACGCGGCCTTTGAAATCGACGGGCAACTGTTCGCCCCGGCTCAACATATCCTTGATCCGCTTGTGCGCGGCATCACGCCCGGTCAGCATCTTGCCGTTCAGCAGCAGCCGGTCGCCATGCTTCCAGCTTTGCACGACGTCCGGCGTCAAGGTGTTGAGATCGACGCGGATCGCCTCCTTGCTGGGCGTCCAGTTCACGTCGGGCCATTCGGACAGCTTGGGCGCTTCCAGATAGGCGGGGCCGGAGCCGTCCAGCGTGAAATGCGCGTGGCGCGTGGCGGCGCAATTGGGGATCATCGCCACGGGCTTGCCCGCCGCATGGCAGGGATAATCGTAAATCTTGACGTCGAGGATGGTGGACAGGCCACCCAGACCCTGCGCACCGATGCCCAAAGCATTGACCTTGTCGAAAATCTCGACCCGCATCTTCTCGATCTCGGTCTGCGGTCCGCGCGCCTTGAGTTCGCCCATGTCGATGGGCTCCATCAGGCTTTCCTTGGCCAGCGCCACCGCCTTTTCCGCGGTGCCGCCGATGCCGATGCCCAACATGCCGGGCGGGCACCAGCCGGCACCCATTTGCGGGATCATGTCCAGCACCCAGTCCACGATCGAATCGCTGGGGTTCATCATCTTGAACTTGGTCTTATTCTCCGACCCGCCACCCTTGGCCGCGACGTCGATGACGACCTTGTTACCCGGCACCATCTCCACCGACAGGACGCAGGGCGTGTTGTCCTTGGTATTCTGGCGGGAGAAAGCGGGATCGCGCAGGATCGAGGCGCGCAACCGGTTTTCGGGGTTCAGATAAGCGCGCCGCACGCCTTCGTCGATGACGTCCTGCATCGACCGGCTATTATCGTCCAACCGGCACTCCATGCCCCATTTGACGAAGACGTTGACGATGCCGGTGTCCTGGCAGATCGGGCGATGACCCTCCGCGCACATGCGGCTGTTGGTCAGGATCTGGGCGATGGCGTCCTTGGCCGCCGGGCTTTGCTCCGCCTCATAGGCTTTGCCGAGCGCGCGGATATAATCCATCGGGTGATAGTAACTGATGAACTGGAGCGCGTCGGCCACGCTGTCGATCAGATCGGCGGTTTTGATGAGCGTCATCTACCCTAGTCCCCATATCTGCGGCCCGGCCCTGCACGGCGGGTTCCTGCTTGGGCTGGGGCTATACGCATCCTCGCTCCCAAGTCCAGTATGGGTAAGGCGAGGGGATGGCGGAGGGGCGACTCCAGCCGCGCACGCATTTGCGTGGCAAGCCCCAATATATTTTTTTGAAGCCAAGCTCGCCCTTGCCTTTTGCGGAGGGCAGGGAAGTCCATGCGTCGCGGCGTTGCGACAGGCAAAAGCGGCGATGAAATGAATCGGGCGAGCGACGAACGGAGTCTCGAAACGGTCATTTACCCTCTTGCGTCCCAAAGGGGCTATGGCACTATCCCTTGTATCGGGTTAACGGGGGTCACCCAACAGATTGTGATTGCGTCGCGGAACATGGTTTCGCTTGAAGGGCATTTTGTCCGTGCGATCGCGGTCTTGCGGGCCTCGTTCCGGTCCCGGCACGAAACGGTTTGCGGCTGATGCGCGACTGGACGGCGCGGGGCTTGACCGAATCGAACGGAACAGGAACATTCGGGGGCTGAGATGGATTTTCGAGATAGCGGACAAGGTGGTACTGGCGACGTGGCGACTGTGATGGATGAAGTGTTGGACGCGGTAGCGGCAACGAACAAAGCGGCTCCGGCCAAGGCGCAGCCCAAGGAGGCGGCACCCCTGACCTCCTCGACCGTGGTGGAGCGTCGCTTCGACATCGTGACCGATGCGTCGCGCGATGCGTTGCTGACCGAATTCGGCAAGGATACGCTGAACGACCGCTATCTGCTGCCCGGCGAATCCTATCAGGATCTTTTCGCCCGCGTCGCATCGGCCTATTCGGACAATCAGGACCACGCCCAGCGTGTCTATGACTATATCTCGAAGCTCTGGTTCATGCCCGCCACCCCGGTCCTGTCCAACGGCGGCACCGGACGCGGTCTGCCGATCAGCTGCTATCTGAACTCGGTGGACGACAGCCTGGAAGGCATCGTCAACACCTGGAACGAGAATGTCTGGCTCGCCTCGCGCGGCGGTGGCATCGGCACCTATTGGGGCAGCGTGCGCGGCATCGGCGAGCCGGTGGGCCTCAACGGCAAGACCTCAGGTATCATTCCTTTCGTCCGCGTGATGGACAGCCTGACGCTGGCGATCAGCCAGGGCAGCCTGCGTCGCGGTTCGGCCGCCTGCTATCTCGACGTGTCGCACCCGGAAATCGAGGAATTCCTCGAAATCCGCAAGCCGAGCGGCGACTTCAACCGCAAGGCGCTCAACCTGCATCACGGCGTCCTTCTGACCGACGAATTTATGGAAGCCGTGCGCGATGGCCGTGAATTTCATCTGCGCAGCCCCAAGGACCAGTCGATCCGCTCCACCATCGACGCGCGCGCGCTGTTCCAGAAGCTGGTCGAAACCCGCCTGGCGACCGGCGAGCCCTATATCGTGTTCAACGACACGGTGAACCGCATGATGCCCAAACATCATCGCGACCTGGGCCTGAAAGTCTCAACGTCCAACCTCTGTTCGGAAATCACCCTGCCGACCGGGCGCGATCACCTGGGCAATGACCGCACGGCGGTCTGCTGCCTGTCGTCGATGAACCTGGAAACCTGGGACGAGTGGAAGGACGAAAAGCTCTTCGCCGAAGACATTATGCGCTTCCTCGACAATGTGCTGCAGGATTATATCGACCGCGCCCCGCCCGAAATGGCGCGCGCCAAATATAGCGCCAGCCGCGAACGCTCGGTCGGCCTTGGCGTCATGGGCTTCCACAGCTTCCTCCAGGCGCGCGGCATCCCGTTCGAGGGTGCGATGGCCAAGTCGTGGAACCTGCGCATGTTCAAGCATATCAAGGGCCAGGTCGACGAAGCCTCGATGCAGCTCGCCATCGAGCGCGGGCCTTGCCCGGACGCTGCCGACCAGGGCGTGATGGAGCGTTTCAGCTGCAAGATGGCGATCGCGCCGACCGCGTCGATCAGCATCATCTGCGGCGGCACCAGCGCGTGCATCGAGCCGATCCCGGCCAATATCTATACGCACAAGACGCTGTCGGGCAGCTTCTCGATTAAAAATCCTTACCTCGAAAAGCTGCTGATCGAGAAGGCGAAGGACAGCAATAATGTCTGGAACTCGATCCTCGAACATGGCGGCAGCGTCCAGCATCTCGACTTCCTGAGCCAGGAAGAAAAGGACACGTTCAAGACCAGCTTCGAGATCGACCAGCGCTGGCTGCTCGAACTCGCGGCCGACCGCACCCCCTATATCGACCAGGCGCAGTCGCTGAACCTGTTCATCCCGGCCGATGTGGAAAAATGGGATCTGCTCATGCTCCACTTCCGCGCGTGGGAACTGGGCATCAAGTCGCTTTATTATCTGCGCTCCAAATCGGTCCAGCGCGCGGGCTTCGCCGGTGGCGTGGAAGCCGACAATACGATCGACGCGCCCAAGTTCGAGATCGAAAGCACGGACTATGATGAGTGTCTGGCCTGTCAGTAATTTCGGTCAAAGTGATACTTTGACCGAGTAGGAGGGTCGTTTTGACTGATGGTTGGATTTTTCTTACTATTGTGTCGCTTATTTCACTCTGTGTTTTCTTCAATGGCGTTCGTTTCTCGCGGATGACTAGAAATCCGTTTGAAGGGCGCAAGATTTTTGGCCAGCCGATTCAAGGTACTGAACTGTCGGTCAAAGACATAAATATGATTGGAAGAATACAGATGGTTTTTGCGCCTCTGTTTCTACTGATTATGATGGCGATGATATTCGGATTATTTGGCCCTGTTGAGGGCGTTGAAACGATCAAATTTAACTGAGGTTCACCATGTCTCTTCTTCAAGCCTCCAAGCAATATAAGCCGTTCGAATATCCCTGGGCCTACGACTTCTGGAAGCGCCAGCAACAGCTGCACTGGCTGCCCGAAGAAGTCCCCTTGGGCGAGGATTGCCGCGATTGGGCGCAGAAGCTGTCCGATCATGAGCGCAACCTGCTGACGCAGATCTTCCGCTTCTTCACCCAGGCCGACGTGGAAGTGCAGGATTGCTACCACGAAAAATATGGCCGCGTGTTCAAGCCCACGGAAGTCAAGATGATGCTGACCGCGTTCAGCAACATGGAAACCGTGCATATCGCGGCTTACTCGCATCTGCTCGACACGATCGGCATGCCCGAAAGCGAATATAGCGCCTTCCTCCAATATAAGGAGATGAAGGACAAGCATGACTATCTGCAGCAATTCGGCGTCGATACCGACGAAGATATTGCCCGCACCCTGGCGATGTTCGGCGGCTTTACCGAAGGCCTGCAGCTCTTTGCGTCCTTCGCGATGCTGATGAACTTCCCGCGCTTCAACAAGATGAAGGGCATGGGCCAGATCGTCACCTGGTCGATCCGCGACGAGACGCTGCATTGCGAGGGCATCATCAAGCTGTTCCACGCCTTCTGCGCCGAACGCGGCTGCCTGACCCCCGCGGTCAGGGAAGACATCATGGATATGTGCCAGAAGACGGTGCGGATCGAGGATGCGTTCATCGATCTGGTCTTCGAAATGGGGCCGGTCCCTGGCATGACGGCGAAGGACATCAAGAAATATGTCCGCTACATCGCCGACTGGCGGCTGGGCCAGCTTGGCTTCAAGCCCATCTACATGATCGAAGAGCATCCGCTCCCTTGGCTCAGCCCGCTGCTCAACGGCGTGGAACATGCCAATTTCTTCGAAACCCGCGCCACCGAATATTCGAAGGGCGCGACACGCGGCCAGTGGAACGACGTATGGGACGCCTTCGACCGCCGCAAGACCCGCGCCGTGCCCGCCAATGCGGACGAGGTGGACCCGGACATGTTCAAGGCTGCGGGGATCGCGGCGGAGTAAGCATTTAAACGGCTAATGACAGGAGGTGCAATCAGACGATATTTTTCGCAATGGCATAGACTAAACCCGATTGCGGAACAGCATCACTAATTTTTTAGTCCTCTGGTGAATGGCGGATAGAGATCAACTCAGGCCACCAGACTTCACTATGCTACATATACGGTGATGCCCTTTCAAAACTGGGTTAAACTCGTTTAGAAGGATAACCTGATTATGCTATTTTACAGCGTATATCAGGATTGGAATGGTGCGTGGGTTTGGGAAATCCTCGATGATGAGGGCCTATACCTCAGGTGTGAACGCTCATTTGAGTGTAAAACCGATGCACATAGTGACTTGGAGAATGCGAGCCACTTGGTGCGTTCGCAGTTTTGCTTTCATTAAATCCAATTCTGGGGGGCAGGCGGGCGACCGTCTGCCCTTCCAGACTAGAAGCTATACCACATCCCAATGCCGCGTCTGTCCTGCCTATGAACACCCTGTTTTGTTCCGTTCATGCAACATCCTGTACGCCTTGGGGTTCTGACTGCAGAGACACGACCCCAGGGAAGGACCCGCTCATGACATTCACCTTCAAACAGGCCATTGCCGCCTTGTCGCTCGGCGCGATGACGCTGACGGGCCTGGCTGCGACGCCAGCCTTTGCGCAGCCGGGCCGCGACAATCGCGAACGGCGCGAAGATCGCCGTGATGACCGACAGGAGCGCCGCGCCGACCGCAAGGATGACCGCCGCGACAATCGTCAGGATCGCCGGGCAGACCGCCGCGATAATCGGCAGGACCGCCGCGTGGATCGTCGGGATGATCGCCGCGACTGGCGTCAGGTCCGTCGGAACGACCAGCGCGTGACCTATCGCCGCCCTGGCCGTCCGGTCTACAGCTATGACTGGAACCGCCCCGACCCGCGCTATGGCCGCAGCTATCGGCCCGATCGCTATTATCGCGGCGGCTACCAGCCGATCCGCGTCGATCGCCGCACCCGCATCTATCGCGGCTATGACGACCGCTATTATTGCCGCCGCTCGGACGGCACCACCGGTCTGATCGTCGGCGCGGCGCTGGGTGGATTGCTCGGCGGCCAGATCGACCGTGGCCAGTCCAACATCGCCGGCATCCTGATCGGTGGTGGCGCGGGCGCGCTGCTGGGTCGCGAAATCGACCGTGGCGGCGTGAACTGCCGCTAACAGGAGAATAGGGGCGCTGCGTTCAACACCAGGGACGCCGCGCCCCGTCCCATTCCCGCGCTAGCCCTTCGGCCACCAGCATCCCGCCGATCGAGTTGCCGCCGCGCGTCACGACCCGCAACGACCGGCCATAGCGGTCCACATCGCGATCCACGCTTTCCAGCGTGAAGGGACCGGCATTGAGCAAGACTTGCAGCCGCTGCGTGGCCTGCGCGCCCAATGCGCCCACGGCGGCGCAGCGCGGCCCATGGGTTTCGGGCGTGTCGATGTCGGCGATCCGATATTTCGCGCCCTTGAACCAGAATGTGTCGCCATCAACGACGCAATCGACCCCGCCGCCGCTATGGCAAAAGCCGAACTGCGCCGATAGCGTATCGCTGCTCTGACTTTGCCCGGTTACCGGGATCGTCGGCAGCCTTCCCCGCTCGATCCACTGCGGTCCATACCAGCCGAGTAGCAGCCCCAGACATAGGATATAAATGAAAGATGGGCCGCTGATGGCCCCGCTGCGCCGGTTGTTGCGCCCATATGCCTGTCTTGCCATCGGGCGAGCCTAGGTGGCCAACAGCAAATGACAGGTTAAAGCGCGACCATCTTCGCGCCGATCCGGCGCGTTTTGACCGGGATCAAGGACAAGGCGGGGGCCAGCGCCATGCTGGAAGGGTTATCCGAAACGGAGCCATCTCCCATGAACGCAGCCGCGCCGCCCAGCCCCTATGCCCGCATCGGCGGCGAACCCGCCGTTCGCGCCATCGTCACCCGCTTTTACGATTTGCTGGAAGAGGACAAAGCCTATGCAGACCTGCGCGCGGTCCACGCCGCGGACCTTGGCCCTGTGCGGCACGGCCTGACCCGCTTCCTGACCGGCTGGCTGGGCGGCCCGCGCGACTGGTTTGAGCGCGGGCCGTGCATCATGTCGCTGCACCGCGCCTTTCCGATCACCCCGGCGCTGGCGGATCAATGGGCGATGGCGATGACCTGCGCCATTGCGGCGCAGGACGATATCGATCCCGCCATTGCCGATTCGATGACGCAGGCGCTTGGCCATATGGCGCGGGGCATGATCAATTTCGGGCTGGACGACAGCGCCGCCGCCTGACGACTTACTCGTCGTCTTCGGTCGTCCCGAAGGCGTCATCCTCATCGTCCATCTGCGGCTCGCCCGCATAGGCATCCATGTCGATCAGGCCCGACCGGTTCATGTCGTTCATCCGCTCGACCAGGTCGGGCACATCGTCGGGAATGATCTGCGCCGGATTGGCGTGGCCGCCCCGCTCGCTATCTTCCGACGGATCGGTCGCGCGCGCTTGCGCGTCGGCGGCGACGTCCTGCGCCTGCGTGCCCGCATCGGCCTGTTCGCTATTGTCTTCCGTGTCGGGGGTAGGGCGGTCCATGGCCGGTCTCCTTATAGGGATTGATCGCCCTTCAACGGTCGGCATCGCGGCGCGTTCCCCGGAAACCACTGGCCCCGGAAACCACTGGACAGCGCCGGGCCGAAAGGCCAAAGGCCCAAGCGATCCTTTTCGCACTGCAACAGGAATCCTCATGCCTCGCCAGCTCATTTCGTCCGGCTCGCCCTTCGAGGCGCAGGTCGGCTATTCGCGCGCCATCGTCCAGGGCGACTGGTGCTTCGTCGCCGGAACCACCGGGTCGGACCCCGAAACCAAGATGATGCCCGACAGCGTGGTCGATCAGGCCGCCAATGCGCTCAAGGTCATCGGCAAGGCGCTGGAGGATGCAGGCTTCTCGTTCGCCGACGTCGTGCGCGTCACTTATTATATCACCGACCCGGCTTATTGGGACGATCTGGGCCAGGCGACCGCGCCGGTGTTCGGCACGATCCGTCCCGCCGCCAGTTGCGTCGTCACCGGCCTTATCAAGCCGGAGATGAAAATCGAAATCGAAGTCACCGCCTTCAAAGGATAAGTCGCCATGATCACCATGTACGGCATCAAAAATTGCGACACGATCAAGAAGGCCCGTAACTGGCTGGACAATGAGCGCGTCCCCTACAGCTTCCACGACTATAAGGTTTCGGGCGTGGATAAAGCCAAGCTGGAGGAGTGGGTCATGGAACATGGCTGGGAAACCATCTTCAACCGTTCCGGCACCAGCTTTCGTGCGCTCGACGCAGGGGACAAGGCGCATATCGATGCGGACAAGGCGATCCTGCTGATGATCACCAATCCCTCGCTGATCAAGCGGCCGATCCTCGACACCGGCAAGGGCACGATCATCGGGTTCAAGGCCACGACATACGAAAACGCGCTGCAAGGCGTTTCGGCTTGAGGGGCGGGGATGTGCTGCGGATCGGCTTGTTGCTGCTGATGAGCCTCATCCCCCTTTCTGCCGCGCGGGCCGATCCGCTGATCATCGCCCATCGCGGTGCCAGCGGGGAGCGGCCCGAACATACGCTCGCCAGCTATGAGCGCGCCATCGACCAGGGCGCGGACTATATCGAGCCGGACCTGGTCCTGACCAAGGATGGCGTCCTCGTCGGTCGGCATGAAAATGAGATTGGCGGCACCACCGATGTCGCCGACCATCCCGAATTTGCCGATCGCAAGACGAGCAAGACGATCGACGGCATCGAAATGTCGGGCTGGTTCACCGAAGATTTCACCCTTGCCGAACTGCGCACCCTGCGCGCCCGTGAGCGGTTGCCGGACCTGCGCACTGCCAACAAGCGGTTCGACGGCCTCTATCCGATCCCCACTTTCGAAGAGATAGTGCAACTGGTGCGCGCGAAGGAGGCCGAGAGCAGCCGCCGCATCGGCCTGTATCCCGAAACCAAGCATCCGAGCTATTTCGCCGGGCTGGGCCTGTCGCATCAGGGGCCGCTGCTCGATCTGCTGAGCCGCTATGGCTATCAGACCGAGGTCGACCCGGTTTTCATCCAGTCGTTCGAGGTCGGTAATCTGAAAGCGATCCGCGCCACCTCGCGCCTGCGTCTCATTCAGTTGGTGGATGCAGAAGGCGGCCCTGCCGACCTGCCCGGCACCAGCTATGCGGATGTGCTCACCGTTCAGGGGCTGACCGATATCGCGGCCTATGCTGATGGGATCGGGCCGTCGACGGCGCTGGTGATCGCACCCGAAGGGGCGACGGCGCTCGTCGGTCGCGCGCATGATGCGGGCTTGCAGGTCCATGTCTGGACCATGCGGATGGAAAACAGCTTCCTGCCGCCCCAATATCAGCGGCTCGATGATCCGCAGGGGTTGGGCGATTTTACGGGCTATGTCCGCGCCATCGCCGCCACCGGGGTCGACGGCCTGTTCAGCGACTTTCCGGGTCAGGCGCGGGCGGCGCTGACGCCCGCGCGTTGAGCGGGTTGTAAAATCGGCCGAGGGGGCGAATAACGACGCTATGTTGTCCCAGAAGACCCGTTACGCCATCCGCGCGCTGCAACATCTTGCCGATCGCTACCGCCAGGGTCCGGTGCCGCTCGGCGAGATTTCCACACGCCAGAACATCCCCGCGAAATTCCTGACCGTCATCCTCTCCGAATTGTCGCGCGAAGGGCTGGTCGCGACCCAGCGCGGGCGGGACGGGGGCTATTGGCTGGCGCTGGCACCCGTCGATATCAGTTATGGCGACATCGTGCGGATGACGCGCGGGTCGCTGGCGTTGACCCCCTGCGCCAGTCGTTTCGCGCATGAAAGCTGCACCAACTGCCTGCCCGAATCGGAATGCCGCCTGCACCGCGTAATGCTGCGCGTTCGCGATGAGACCGCCAAGGTACTCGACAGCATCAGCCTGGCGGAGCCCTTTGCCGCGCTGGACGAAGCGGTCTAGCCTTGCGCCCGCCGCGTCGCTTCGCCACATCGGGGGCATGACGACACCTCCGCTCAAAGCCATGCTGATCCCGGTCACCCCGCTCCAGCAGAATTGTACCCTCTTTTGGTGTACCCAAACCATGCGCGGTGCCTTCGTCGATCCGGGCGGCGACCTGCCGGTGTTGAAACGCGCGGCGGCGGAGCAGGGGGTCACGATCGAGAAATTGCTCGTCACCCATGGCCATATCGACCATTGCGGGCAGGCGGGGGTTTTGGCCCGCGACCTTGGCGTGACCATCGAAGGGCCGCACGAAGAGGATCGTTTCTGGATCGAGCGCTTGGCGGAGGATGGCAAACGCTGGGGCGTGCCGGGCGAGAGCTTCGAGCCCGATCGCTGGCTGCAGGATGGGGACCAGGTGACCGTCGGCAACCTGACCTTCGACGTCATCCATTGCCCCGGCCATACGCCGGGCCATGTCGTGTTCCACCATGCGCCGAGCAAACTCGCGATCGTCGGTGACGTGCTGTTCCAGGGATCGATCGGCCGCACCGATTTCCCGCGCGGCAATCATCAGGATTTGATCGACGCGATTACTGGCAAGCTGTGGCCATTGGGGGGCGACACGGCCTTCGTCCCCGGCCACGGCGCGATGAGCAATTTCGCCCATGAGCGCCGCACCAACCCCTTTGTCGCTGATTCGGTGCTGGCGGGCTAAAGCCTACACCTGTGCCGCCAGTGCGGGTGGCACAGGCATTTCGCGCGTGGCGGTGTAGGCGATCGTCAGCGCCGTGATCGCGAGACCCACCATCACCAGCCAGGTGACCAATGCGCCAACGGCCCGCCAGGCGGTGGGCTTGTCCGCGTCCATGCCAAAGCCATGCGCTACGCGCGCCAGCACATAGACCAATGCCGCGATGGACAGCCATAAGGAGCCACCCACCGCTAGCTCGACGAGGGCGAACAGGATCAGCACGATCGGCGTATATTCGATGAAGTTGGCCTGGGCGCGCATCCGCCGCGCCAGTAGCCCGCTGCCGCCGTCGCCATGCAGCACCTTGTCCTTGGCGCGCAGCCGGACGCAGCGAATCGCCAGCCACAGGTTGAGCAGCGCGCAGGCTGCGGCAAAGGTCAGCGTGATCGGCAAAGCCATGAAAATTCCCCCGTTGCGGTAGGGCTTCAGTCTAGGGCGTGGGGCGCGATCGGCAAGGAAGGACTTGCACCCCGAACAAAAACCGCTATAGGCGCAGGGCTTCGCGATCACCCGGGCCGCATGGGTCTGCGGCGCCTTGTGGCGTCTGCGTCTCCATCGGAAACCGGCCAGTCGCACAACCAGATAATTTACGGAACAAGGTGCCGACATGGCTGTCCCCAAAAGGAAAACGTCCCCCTCCAAGCGCGGCATGCGCCGTAGCCACGATTCGCTGCGCGTCGAAGCATTCCAGGAATGCTCCAACTGTGGCGAACTCAAGCGCCCGCATAATCTGTGCGGTGCCTGTGGCCATTATAACGGTCGCGAAATCGTCGCCGTCGGGGCGTAAGCCAGTCTCGATCTCCGCAAAGGGGTGATCAGCGTGTCCAGGCAACCGCGAATCGCAATTGACGCGATGGGCGGGGATGAAGGCGTGCGTGTGATGATCGCGGGTGTTGCACTCGCGCGTCACCGGCACGATGGACTCCTTTTCACCCTGTTCGGTGACGAAGCGCGGATCAAGGCCGCGCTCGACAGCCACCCTAATTTGCGGGCCGCATCGGACGTCGTTCATGCCGCTTCGGTGGTCGATGGCGCGGACAAGCCCGGCGTCGCGATCCGCAAGAAGGACAGCTCGATGAGCATGGCCATTGCGGCCGTGAAATCGGGTCAGGCCGGGGCGGCGGTATCGGCGGGCAATACCGGCGCGCTGATGGCGATGGCGAAAGTGGCGCTGCGGACCATGCCGGGCGTCGATCGCCCTGCGCTGGCCGCGATGCTGCCGACGCTGGGCGACAATGACGTAATCATGCTCGACCTGGGCGCCAATACCGAATGCGACGCGCGCAACCTCGTCCAGTTCGCGGTGATGGGCGCGGCCTATTCGCGTATCGCCTTCGACCTTGAACGGCCGCGCGTGCGCCTGCTCAACATCGGCACCGAGGATCTCAAGGGTACGGACGAGATTCGCGACGCCGCCGCCATATTGCGCGCCGCCGACACCTTGCCGCTTCAGTTCGACGGCTTTACCGAAGGCGACAAGATCAGCCGCGGTGATACCGACGTGATCGTGTGCGACGGTTTTTCGGGCAATGTCGCGCTCAAGACGGCGGAGGGCACCGCCCGCTTCGTTACCGACGTGCTGCGCAAGGCGTTCACCAGCTCGATCCGCTCGAAGATCGGCTTCCTGATCTCCAAACCGGCCATGCATCTGCTCAAACATCATCTCGACCCCAACAACCATAATGGCGCGGTTTTCCTGGGCCTCAACGGCGTCGTCGTGAAAAGCCATGGCAGCGCCGATGCCAAGGGCGTGGCCAATGCGGTCCATGTTGCCGCGCGGCTGCTGGAAGAGGACATCACCCGCCGCATCGCCGCCGATATGGCGGGCATTGCGGACCTGTCGGCTACTAAAGCCGCCAAGCTGGAGCTGCCCGTCAAGTGATCCGTCGATCGATATTGCTGGGCACGGGCTCGGCCCTGCCCGTTCGCGCGGTCAGCAATGCCGAACTGGCGCAGACTGTCGATACCAGCGACGAATGGATCGTCGAGCGCACCGGCATCCGCAATCGGCATATTGCCGGAGAGGGGGAAACGACCTCTACGCTGGCGACCGATGCCGCCCGCGCCGCCCTCGACGCGGCGGGTGTCGCGCCGCAGGATATCGACCTCATCATCCTGGCGACGGCAACGCCGGACCAGACTTTTCCTGCCACCGCGACCACCGTCCAGGCCGCGCTTGGCATCGACGATTGCGTTGCGTTCGACGTTGCCGCCGTCTGTTCAGGCTTTCTCTACGCCATGACCGTGGCCGACAGCATGATCCGATCGGGTGCCGCACACCGCGCGCTGGTGATCGGCGCGGAAACCTTCAGCCGCATCCTCGACTGGGAGGATCGCGCAACTTGCGTCCTGTTCGGCGATGGCGCGGGCGCTGTGGTGTTGGGGGCAGAGGAAAGCGCGGATGGTGCGCGCGGCATACTGGCGTCGAAACTCCATGCCGATGGCCGCCACAATCAGCTTCTCTATGTCGACGGCGGCCCGTCCACGACGCAGACCGTGGGCAAATTGCGGATGCGTGGGCAGGAGGTGTTCCGCCATGCCGTCGTCAACCTCGCCTCGGTCCTCAACGAAGTCATGGCGATGGCGGGCCTGACCAATGCCGACATCGACTGGCTGGTCCCGCACCAGGCTAATGCCCGCATTCTTGATGCTACGGCGCGCAAATTGAAGCTGTCGCCCGACCGGGTGGTGGTGACCGTTGACCGCCACGCCAATACTTCCGCTGCCTCGGTTCCGCTGGCGCTCGACCTCGCGGTGCGCGACGGGCGGATCAAGCCGGGCGAACTCATCGTTCTGGAAGCGATGGGTGGTGGCTTCACCTGGGGCGCCTGCGTCATTCGCCTGTGACGTAACGGCAGGCAAAGCTTGCACATTTGGTGTAAATCGGTCAATTTGGCGCTCTGTCATCGGGGAGCGACGGGTTATGAGCGGCACGGGTACATTGACGCGCGCGGATCTGGCGGAAAGCCTCAACCGCCATGTCGGCTTGTCGCGGGCGGAAGCCGCTGCGCTGGTCGAATCGATCCTCGATCATATGTCGGTCGCGCTGGAGCGCGGCGAGAATGTGAAGATCTCCAGCTTCGGCACCTTCGTCCTGCGCGACAAGACGCAGCGTATGGGCCGCAACCCCAAGACGGGGGTCGAGGTGCCGATCCAGCCGCGCCGGGTGCTGACGTTCCGCGCCAGCCAGACGATGCGCGACCGGGTCGCCTGATCCCCGTCTCAGCCCACTGGCTTTTTCTTCTTTCTCCGACATTTACCATGGTTGACGCGCGCCCGGCTGTGGGTGCAACATCGCTGTCATGAAAAAGGTGGAGGGGGCATTTCTGACCATCGGCGAATTGGCCGGTGAACTGGGCCTGGCCCAGCATATCTTGCGCTATTGGGAAACGCGGTTTCCGCAGTTGCGGCCGCTGCAACGCTCCGGCAATCGGCGCTATTACCGCCCCGCCGACGTCGATCTCGCCCGCCGCATTCACCATCTGCTCAACGTGGAGGGCTTCACCGTCAAGGGTGCGCAAAAGGCGCTGGAGGATGGCAATGGGGCTGCTCTTCCGGTTTCGCCGCCGCAGGCCGAAGATGACCTGCTGACGCGTCTCGAAACCATCCGTGCGACGCTGGCGCGCGCGATCGCTTTATAGCGTTCGCGCATAGATGAGGTCGCGGAACGGCACGTCCCCGACCATGAAGGTCAATTCGCCGATCTCGCCAAAGCCGTGTCGCGCATAGAAGCGACGTGCGCGTTCGTTCTGCGGATAGACGGCGAGTAGCAATCGGCGCGCCCCGCGCCGCTGCGCTTCTTCGACCACCAGCGCCATGATCCTATCGCCATGCCCACCACCCTGCCAGCCATGCAGCAGGTAGACGCGCTTCAATTCCACGTCACGCGCCGGGTCGGTGGCGATCGGCAGGTCCGGTGGGGTGATCATCGCATAGCCCACCGCCACGCCGAGCGGGGTTTCACCGATCAGCACCGTCTGCGCCGGATCGGCGAGCGCTGATGCATAATAGGCCTCGCCATGCGCGGTGCGGATATGGGCGGTCAGCGCCGCACCCGGATGATCATGGGCAAAGCTGGTGAGGAAGGTCGCCCCGCCTAATATGGAGAGGGCAGGGGCGTCGCGTGCCTCCGCCCGGCGCCACGTGATCGGCGTCACCGCGAACTTGGCCCCAATGCGGGGTCGAGGTCGCGCGGTCGGGTGAAGCTGGCTAGTGTTGCGACACCCTCTTTTGCCTGCGACCAGCGGTCGATGGCGAGGTCAAGCACTGCTATGCTGGCGGTCGGAAACTTCGCCTCCACATTCTCGCGCAAGTCATTGTTGCCATCATCAGGAACCAGATCGAGAATCAACTCCTCCAGCCCCGGATTATGCCCGGCCATCAAAACGCTGTCGGCCTTGTCGGGCAGGTCGCGGACGACATCGAACAGGATGGGGGAGGAGGCGAGGTAGATGCGCCGGTCCCAATGCGCGTCGAGTATCTGGCCATAGCCCGTGAAGAAGACGTCCAGCGTCTCCACGACCCGCACAGCAGGCGAGGCGACCAGCATGTCGAACTGCATGGCGCGGCGCGCGGCGAACTGGCCCATCAATATGGCAGCCTTCTCGCCCCGGCGGTTCAACGGCCGGTCGAAATCGCGAGCCACCGGATCGTCCCAGTCCGACTTGGCGTGGCGCAACAGGGTCAGCCGTTTCATTCTGTCTCCTGGGGGGGCATGCCGGATTCGGCCCCCTGATGCCCCAAAGCGGCGGTTTCGCCAAGCGTTTGCGCGCGTGCACTGGCGTTGACCGCGAGGATGGCTTCGTCCAGCGTCAGGCGACGGATCGGCGTTCCCGGCGGGAAGGCGCTCAATAGTCGGCTGGGCATGGCGGCCGACAGGATCACGAAACTGCCCCTGTCCTCGGCCCGGCGGATGAGTCGCCCGAACGCCTGCGCCAGCCGCGCGCGGATCAGCCGGTCGTCATAGGCATTGCCGCCGCCAGCCAGTCGCCGCGCTGCGTGCAGCACTGTAGGCTTCGACCAGGGTACCCCCTCCATCACCACCAGCCGCAGCGAATGGCCCGGTACGTCCACACCATCGCGCAGCGCATCGGTGCCGAGCAGCGAGGCGCGCGGATCGTCGCGGAAGATATCGACTAGGGTGCCGGTGTCGATCGGGTCGACATGCTGCGCGTAAAGCGGCAGGCCTGCCCGCGCCAGCCGGTCGGCAATGCGCGCATGGACGCCGCGCAGCCGCCGGATCGCGGTGAACAGCCCCAGCGTGCCGCCGCCCGCCGCCTCGATCAAGCGGCCATAGGCACCGGACAAGGCGGCGATGTCGCCCCGTTTGATGTCGGTGACGATCAACACCTCGGCGCGCCCCGGATAGTCGAAGGGGCTGGCCGCCTCGAACCGTTCGGCGCCATGGGGCAGGTGGACCGCGCCGCTGCGCCCCTCCGCATTGCTCCATTCGCCGCCGCCCTTCAGCGTTGCGCTGGTGACGATCACCCCCTGCGCTGGTTTCAGCACGGCTTCGGCGAGCGGACGGCTGGGGTCGAGCCAGTGGCGGTGGATGCCGATGTCGAACTCGCGCCCCTCGATCCGATCGACCGCCAGCCAGTCGACATAGTCGGGGTCCGCCGGGCCGCCGATGCGCGTGAGGAGCGCCAGCCAGGCCGCGATCAGGTCGCGCCGCCAGCCGAGCGATGCCACCGCGCCCTCGATCCGTGCCCGCGCCGCGCTGTCCAGCCAGTCGGGCGCATCCTCGATCACCGCTTCCAGCCGCCGCCCCAGCCGTACCAATGGCTTGATGAGCGCGTCGAGCGCCAGCGCCGCTTCCTGTGCCGCCTCGACCAGTGCGCCGTCCGGTTCGGCCAGTTCGGTTTCCATACCATAGCCCGCGTCGGCCTCGCCCGTATCGGCGGCGCGGGTATAGACGGTGGCGCGCACTGCGGTCAGCAAGGCCTCCAGCGCCCCGAACGGTTCGCCCGCGACGACGCGCTTGAGCCATTCATCGGCGGGCAGTGCCTGCGCCGCGTCGATCGCCGCGCGGATCGCGTGTCCGCCTTCCTCGTCATAGCTGGCAAGATCGGACAGGCGTGCCGCCAGCCCGCGCCGCCGCCCGCGCGATCCGCCCTCCGGCCCCATGATCCAGCGGCGCAACTCGATCGCTTCCTGCCCCGATAGCGCGACCGAAAAGGTCGAATCGGCGGCATCGAACAGATGATGGCCTTCGTCGAAGATGATCCGCTGTGGCCGCTGCCCGGTTTCCCGCCCGCGCGCGGCGTTGATCATGACGAGCGCATGGTTGGCGATGACGATGTCCGCATCCGCGCTCGCCCGCGACGACCGCTCGATGAAGCATTTGCGATAATGGGGGCAGCCGGCATAGATGCACTCGCCCCGCCGGTCGGTCAGCGCGGTCGATCCATTGCGCCGGAACAAGGTAGGCAACCAGCCGGGCAGGTCGCCGCCGACCATGTCGCCATCCTTGCTGAACGCCGCCCAGCGCGCGACCAGTTGCGCCAATATGGCCGCGCGCCCGGTGAAACCGCCTTGCAGCGCGTCTTCCAGATTGAGCAGGCAGAGATAATTTTCCCGTCCCTTGCGCACCACCACGCGCTTGGCGGCGACGGCTGGGTCGGGAAAGAGGCGCAGCGATTCGCGATCGAGCTGGCGCTGCAGCGCCTTGGTATAGGTCGACACCCACACCGTCCCCTGCGCCTGTCCCGCCCAGAGCGAGGCGGGGGCGAGATAGCCCAGCGTCTTACCGATGCCGGTCCCTGCCTCGGCGAGCAGCATATTGGGCTGGTCGCGATGGCGACGCGGCAGGAAGGCGGCACTGGCGGCGGCGGCATAGGCGCGCTGGCCAGGACGCGGCTCGGCTCCCGCACCGGTCAGTGCGTCGAGCCGGGCCAGCACCTGCCCTTCATCCAGCGCGATCGTGCGCGGCGCGGGACGGGGCTGCGCTTCCTCCCATTCGGGCAATTTGGAAAAGAGCCAGCGTTCGGCTTCCTTGGGCTTGGCGATGCGCGGCGCGACCAGTGGTGCCCAGGTCCAGCGCAACCGGTGCAGCGATTGGGCCGCGGTCCAGCCGCCTTCGCGCTCGGTCCAGTCGGTCGATCCCAGCCGATCGAGCATCACTTGTGCCGCTTGTTGCAGCAGGCCGGGAATGTCGCCTTCGCTGGCCGGAACCGCCAAATTGAGCGCCGCCGCCAGCCCCTTGGGTGTGGGCACCAGAAAGCGGGCGGGGTGGAGAAAAGCCCATAATTCCAGCAGGTCGAGGCCGTTCAATTCGGGATAGCCGAGCCGCTGGCCGGTCAGGGGTGCATTGAGCAGCAGGACGGGGGTTTCGGCCGCGCGGGCAATCGCTGGTCCCTTGGCGAGCCCCTGCGTGCGGCCACCATCGCGCAACCAGATGCCACCATGGCTGGCGTGAAGGGCGGGAAGGTCGGCGGGGTCGATCACCTGCCCGGCTTAGGCGAACAGGAACAAAAGGAAAACCTGTTTTGGTCGGCTTTCAGCCTGTACGGCGGCCAAATCCGCCACCCCCCATGCCCATGGATTGCGGGCGTGGTTGAAAGGGGAGTGGCGCACGGCGGGCTGCCTTTACCGCTTCCAGCTTTTCGAACAGCGGCCCCTCGGTCAATTCGTAGGGAAAGCGAATGCCCATCCGGTCCTCTTCGGACCAGCGAACGGTGCCGAACACGCTATAGCCATCCAAGTCGAGCTGGCACTGGGATTTCGGGGGGAGCGTGCAGCCAACGACCTGGGCACCGCCTTCGCTCAAGTCGACGATCACGCCGCGCAAGCTGTCGAGCACCGTCGTGACGACGATGGGGATCTCGACGGAGATGCGCTCACGGCTGCGCTTGATCTGCATATCGCCTCCAATCACCGCAGCCATTATCAACATTCAAGGTTAATGAAAGGCAAAGACGGCCAATTCCTAACGGGGATTGTCAGCAAAAGCCGTTCCCTTTCGCGGGGCGGGGCGGTAGAGGCCGGGCATGACCGTATCCGACACGCTCCGTACCGCCGCGCAGGCGGCCAAGGCCTGGCCCTATGAAGAAGCGCGCAAGCTGCTCAAACGCTATCCGCCCCATGGGCCGGACGGCGGCGTTCCGGCCAAGGGACATATCCTGTTCGAAACCGGCTATGGTCCATCGGGCCTGCCGCATATCGGCACGTTCAACGAAGTGCTGCGCACTACCATGGTCCGCAATGCCTGGCATGCGCTGTCGGATGTGCCGACCCGGCTGATCGCGTTCAGCGACGATATGGACGGGCTGCGCAAGGTGCCCGACAATGTGCCCAACCAGGCGATGTTGACGCAGCATCTGGGCAAGCCGCTGACGCAGGTGCCCGATCCGTTCGAAAAGTTCGAAAGTTTCGCGCATCACAATAATGCGATGTTGCGGGAGTTTCTGGACCGTTTCGGATTCGATTATGAATTCGTGTCCGCCACCGACCGGTATCAGGCGGGGGCGTTCGACGATGCGCTCAAAAATGTCCTGCGCCATTATCAGGCCATCATGGACATCATGCTGCCGACCCTGCGCAAGGAACGGCAGGCGACCTATTCGCCCGTACTGCCGATCAGCCCCAAGAGCGGCATCGTCCTGCAGGTGCCGGTCGAGGTGATCGACGCCGACGCTGGCCTCATCCGTTTCGAGGATGAGGGCGAGATGATCGAACAGTCGATCCTGTCCGGGACAGCCAAGCTGCAATGGAAGGTCGACTGGGCGATGCGCTGGGTCGCGCTGGGCGTCGATTATGAGATGGCGGGCAAGGATCTGATCGATTCGGTGACCCAATCGTCCAAAATCTGTCGCGCGCTGGGCGCACGGCCGCCCGAAGGCTTCAATTACGAGATGTTCCTCGACGAAAAGGGCGAGAAAATCTCCAAGTCGAAGGGCAATGGCCTCAGCCTCGAACAATGGCTGACCTATGGCCCACAGGAAAGCCTGGCTTTCTATGCTTATCGCGAGCCGAAGAAGGCGAAGCAACTGCACATGGGCGTCATCCCGCGCGCGGTCGATGAATATTGGCAGTTTCGCGGCAATTATGCCAACCAGGCGATCGAGCAGCAGCTCGGCAACCCGGTCCATCATGTGCATGATGGCAAGCTGCCGGACGGCACGCTGCCAGTGACTTTCGGCCTGTTGCTGAACCTTGTCGGCGTGATGGGGGATGCCAGCCGCGATCAGGTTTGGGCCTATCTCAAAAATTACGTCGCTGATGCCAATGCGGAAACCTACCCGGAATTGGACGCGCTGATCGGCCATGCTCTGGCCTATCATCGCGATTTCGTGGCCCCCACGCTGCAACGTCGCGCGCCCGACGAGCATGAGGCGGCGGCTCTGCGCAGGCTGGATGCGGAACTTGCCGCGCTGCCGGAAGGCGCATCGGCCGAGGATATCCAGAATATCGTCTATGCCATCGGCAAGGACGAGGCGTTCGGTTTCGCTGAACTGCGCGACTGGTTCAAAGCGCTCTACCAGACGCTGCTCGGCGCGGATCAGGGGCCGCGCATGGGCAGCTTTATCGCGCTTTACGGCATCGCCAACAGCCGCGCTCTGATTGCGGAAGCGCTGGCGGCATAAAGGCAGCGCTTCGCGCTGGAACATTTGCCCGGACGGGCCGTTTGCGGGTCAGTCCACCCCCTTTCGGACTGATGGCGCGCCCCGCGTGCCATCGGCCGCGCCTGCCCGGCAACGGGCAGCGCGGCCAAGGGATGGGACCAGAGAAACGGCCCCAACGCTTGGGCGTTGGGGCCGTTCTCCTGTCGGCGGGCTCTTACCAGAAGAAGCCGCGATGCACCTGGATCACGCGACCATTGCGCACATTCACCAGCATCACATCGTTATAATGCCGGACCCAGCGCTGGTTCATGCCCGGACGGGGCAGGCGATAGCGATAGGGGTCGCTGATATAATAGCGCGAGTTGTAATAGGCCGGGCGAAGCTGCGCGCCGGCATTCCACTGATTGTAGCGGAAGGGGGCGCGCCAGTTGCCGGCGCGATAGACGCTGCGATGGCTGCGGCGATAATCGCGCCAGTCTTCGCGTACTTCGCGGCGCGCCTCGCGCACGTCGCGTCGTTCATCGCGCACGTCGCGGCGGTCGCCATAGCGCTGCGCCTGGCGCAGGTCGCGCTGTTCTTCGCGCAGGTCGCGCTGGCTTTGGCGCACTTCGCGGGCGGACTGCGCCGATGCAACGCTCGGCGCAACCGTGGCGGCCAACAGGCCCAGGATGATCAGTTTACGCATATCTCGTCTCCATATTGTCTGGCGGCTCAACCGAAAGGAAAGGGTCCGGTTCCGCTGCCAACACACAGAGATATGCCGCTCCACGCCTGAACGATGCGCGAATGCGTCTGTCAGTTTTCAGTCATTTATGTCGCAAAGTGTAACTGTCATCCCGTGCCCCAGCGATGCTCGCGAAACCATTTGGTCACGACATATTTGGTGCCCGCTTCCACGGGACGCGCGGCGTGCAGGCTCATGGCGTTGGGTGCGCCTGTGCGGTCCATATTGTCCCATGCCAGCAACATGCCCTCCACCGGCGGCACCATGAATTCGCAATGCGGGAAATGCGTCTCGCCGCCTGCTTCCACCGCCGACAGATAGATCATGGCGGTCCAGCTACGTTGTCCGCCGCTCTTGCGCATCCGCTGCCAGTAATCGGCGGTGACCGGAAAATAGTCGCAATGAACCTTATATTCCTGCCCTGCCGCATAACGCTGGCCTTGCAAGGTTTCGCCACGGTCGGCGGGCAGGCCGGTCAAGGCGCAGATCCGATCGCTGACCGTTCGGACCAGGTCGTCGAAGGGGTCGAGATTACAGCTATGGCTGGTGCGATAGTCCGCATTCGCGCTGCCCGAAAACAATGTCGATGGCTGCGCGCCCGCGTCAATGATCGCGCGGAGGCTCGCACATTCCGCGCTGCTCAGAAACCCGTGCCGCCCGAAGATGTCGATCCGGTCGCTGTCGATGCGGCTGACCATCGGGTTCCGCTCCAGCCGAGCGCGCACGCCCGCACCGATCTGCGCGCGCGCAGGGGAGGCAATGCCGCCATCATCCACTATGTCCGTCATTGGGGCTTCCTGCCACAGACCGCAGGCGCATGAAAAGACCCCGAAGCGTTGCCGCTCCGGGGCCAGGGGTTCCTGAAGGCCAGTTCAGGAAGTTTCGTCACGTCACCAGAAGAACCCGTGGATCACATCGACGACATAGCCATCGCGCACATCCACCAGCATGGCGTCGTCATAATAGCGCACCCAGCGCAGCGTGCCGTAGGCAGGCGGCAGGCGGTAGGCATAGGGATCGTTCAGCCAATAATTATTGGCATAGAGCAGGCTGGACAGGGTGATCCCGACCGAAAAGCGACGATAGCCATAGTCCCATCCACGCGGGGCATAATAGCGACCCATGCGGAACTGGTTGCCATTGCGGCTGCGATAGTTGTTCCAGTCATAGCGCCGGTCCTGCCGCCAGCCATTGTCCCAGCGCCGCTGGTTGCTCCACCGTGTCCGATCGTCATAGCGGCGGCCATTATTCCAATTATTGTTGCCGACGCCCGCTACCCAGCCACGGTTATTGTTCCATCGTTGGTCGTCACGCCGATCGTCCCTGCGGTCGTCACGCCGATCCTGTTGATCATCACGGCGATCGTCGCGTCGATCATTACGCCAGTCCTGCCGTCCATCCCGGCGGTCTGCGCGGACGTCCCGACGATCGTCTCGCCGTTCCTCGCGCCGGTCCTGCCATCCGTCGCGTTGGCCAGGCGTGGTCACGACCCGGTTGGGCAGATTGCGATCAGGCGTGGGGCGGACGCGCGGGTCTTCACGGCGCTGGTCCCGCCCATCCGGGCGATAGGGGGCCATCCCGGCGGCGGGCCTTGGTGCCTGGGCCGGACGCTGTATCTGTGGCTGTCCTTGCGTGCTTACATTCCCGCGCTGCTGCCAGCGATAGGACTGGTCGCTTTGCGGTCGAACCATGCGATTGCCCCGTTGTTCGCCCGCGCCACGATCAGGCCGTTGCATCCGCTCGCTGCGATTGCCACGGTCGCGCGGCTCACTTTGGGCATAGGCAGGCGCGATGCCGCTCAGCAATGTCGCGCTCATCAACCCCGCCAGCATCATCTTCCTGAACATGGTTCGAACTTTCTTCATGCGGGCACACAATGCGCCCCGATGTTCTGCAACTATGCCATTCGGCGTGTCGCAAGTCTGAACCCGTTCGTCAGCCATTTGAAAGCATTGGACGATGGTGAACATGGACTATGGTTCATCTTGCGATCATGATACATATCGCGTGCCCGATGTTTGATATGTGCTGCCCAAGCATAAAAGCTGATCCAGATCAGTGCAGCGGTCACGAACTCGCTCTAGGACTGCGCCGTGAAAAAATCCCCCCATGTTGGCGCAATCCGCCTGGCCTTGCGCGAAGCAACGACAGACAATCATCGACAGGTCGATGCGTTGTTTGCTGATCATGCGATGGATTCGCCCGACAGTTATCGCCGCTTTCTGACGGCCCATGCCCGCGCTTTGGGCGCGCTGGAGCCGGTTGCACGACCGTCGGCCCCGCGTCTTCCGCTGTTGGCATCCGACATCGCTGCACTGGGACAGGTCATGCCCGCACCCCTTCCGCTGGAGAATCGTGCCAGCGAGGGCTATCGCTGGGGACTGCTCTATGCGCTCGAAGGCTCGCGGCTTGGCGGTGCCATGTTGGCGCGCAAGGTCGCACCTGATCTGCCCACCGCCTATCTCTCGGCGGTCCATGGCAAGGGCGAATGGATTGCCTTCCAGCACACGCTCGATAGCGCTGGTGCGGAAGGCGGCGAAGGCTGGCTGGACGATGCCGTGCAGGGTGCCCAGGCGGCCTTCGCCCTCTTCTTGCAAGCGGGCGCGGCTGAGCGAGCGGCTGCCCATGGCTGATGTCGACGGAGCGACTGGCTTCGCCGTCGATCTTACCAATTGCGATCGCGAGCCGATCCATGTCCTTGGCACGATCCAGCCGTTCGGTTTTCTGATCGCGCTGACCGCCGACTGGCTGGTGTCGCGCGTGTCGGCCAATAGCGCCGCCTTCATCGGCCACGAACCTGACAGTTTGCTGGGCCGGCCGATCAGTGCGGTTTTTTCCGCCGATGCGATCCATATGCTGCGCAACCGCATCACCCTGCTGCGCGGTCCCGATTCGGTCGAACGCATTTTCTCTCTGGCGCTGATGGACGGCGGCCCGGCGTTCGACATCGCCGTGCATTTTTCCGGGCAGTTGGTTGTGATCGAGGGCGAGCCCGCTTCCCATGACGAGATGGAGGCGAGCAGCATCGTCCGCTCGATGGTCTCCCGACTGGCGCAGGTGGAGGGCATGGCCCCGTTCCTGCGCGATGGCGCGCGCCAGGTGCGGGCGCTGACCGGTTTCGACCGGGTCATGGTCTATCGCTTTGCGGAGGGCGGCGATGGCGAAGTGGTCGCCGAAGCGCTGCGCTCTGGTGTCGATAGTTTTTATGGCCTCCATTACCCCGCATCGGACATCCCGGTGCAGGCCCGCGCCCTGTATCTGCGTAACATCTTCCGCGTGATCGCCGATGTGAAGGCCGTGCCGGTTCCGGTGGTGCCTGCGCTCGACCCTACCGGTGCGGCGCTCGACATGTCGCTCTGCCTCACCCGCGCCGTGTCGCCGATCCACATCGAATATCTCGGCAATATGGGGGTGGGGGCATCGCTCTCCATCTCGATCATCGTTGAAGGCAAATTATGGGGGCTGTTTGCCTGCCACCATTATGCGCCGCGCCTGCCGACTTTCGCCCAGCGCAGCGCGGCCGAATTGTTCGGTCAGATCTTCTCGATGATGCTCGAAAGCCGCGAGCGCGCCGAAACCGCCACCTATGAGGGCAAGGCGCGGCAGGTGGCCGACCGGTTGATGGCCGCCGTCGCGCAGGATCATGACCTGCTGTCCAATGCCCGCTGGCTTGGCGACATCATTTTCGACACGATTCCAGCCGATGGCGTGGGCATTTATATCGACGGGCAGATGACCTTTTCCGGCCTGACGCCCGATCCTGCGGCCTTCTCGGCAATCGTCACGATGCTCAATCGCGTGGCGGCCAGCCAAATCTATACGACCGATAATCTTTCAGCGGTGCTGCCGGGCGCTGCCGACTATGCCGATCGCGCCGCCGGGCTGCTGGCGATCCCACTCTCGCGTCGTCCGCGCGACTATGTCGTGCTGTTCCGGGCCGAGCAGTTGCGGTCGGTGCGTTGGGCCGGGCAGCAGGACAAGCATATCGAATATGGCCCCAACGGCCCACGCCTGACCCCGCGCAAGAGCTTCGAAAGCTGGTCGCAACTGGTCAAGGGCGTGGCGCTGCCCTTTGCCCCCGCAGAATTGCGCGTGGCCGAAGCGCTGCGCACCGCCCTGCTCGAAGTCGTGCTGCGCCTGTCCGACTCGGCGGACCAGGAACGGCAGCGCGCGAACGAGAAGCAGGAATTGCTGATCGCGGAATTGAACCATCGCGTTCGCAACATCCTTTCGCTGATCCGCGGCCTGTTGTCGCAGACCCGTGATAGTGCGGCGACGGTCGAGGAATTTATCGGTACGCTCGAAAGCCGTGTCCATGCGCTTGCGCGGGCGCATGATCAGATCACCGCTGATCGCTGGAGCCCTGCGCGCCTGTACGACCTCATAGAGGTGGAAGCAGGTGCCTATCTGGGCGAGCGCCGCGACAGGGTACAATTGTCCGGTCCTAATGTGTTGCTCACGCCCGGCTGTTTCACCGTCATGGCGCTGGTCATCCACGAAATGCTGACCAACGCCGCCAAATATGGGGCGCTGTCGGACAGCGGCACCGTGACGATCGACTGGCGCGTGGACGAAGATGGTAGCCTGCTGCTGGACTGGACCGAAAGCGGTGGCCCCGCCGTGGTCGCGCCGACGCGTCGAGGGTTCGGTTCGACCGTTATCGAACGCTCGATCCCCTATGATCTGGAGGGGCATGCCGAAATCAACTACCGGCTGGCCGGGATCGAAGCGCATTTCTGCATTCCCTCGCGGCATATCGTCTCGGTCCTACCCGAAGCCGTGTCGCGGGATCGGGCCAAGCCGGTGCCAGCGGTGACGCCCGGCCTGCTGCGTGGCCGCAACGTCCTGCTGGTCGAGGATAATATGATCATCGCCATGGATGGCGAGGATGCGCTGCGCGATCTGGGCGCCGAAGTGTCGACCGTCGCCAGCGTCGGTCGGGCCCAGGAAGCCATAACGGTCCAATCGATCGACCTGGCGGTCTTGGACTTCAACCTTGGCCATGAAACCAGCCTACCGGTGGCGGACCTGCTGACGCAGAAGGGCATCCCCTTCCTCTTTGCCACCGGCTATGGCGACGGACTGGAACTGCCCGAACGGTTCGCGCATATCGTCTTGGTCAAGAAACCCTATTCCGGCACGACGCTCGCTCAGGCCTTGGGACCGATCATCGCGCCGGCCGACTAAGCAGTCAGGGTTTGCCGAGCGCTGGTACCGTCTTGGAGGCATTTTCCGGGGTAATGCCGGGCGGCGGCGCGGCGGCAACCCGTTCTTCCCCGCGCATGATCCGTCCCGCCCTTTTGATCGCGCCGCGCAATCGGGGATAGATGCCGCAACGGCAGATATTGGTGATTGCGGCGTCGATGTCCTCGTCGCTTGGGTCATTGCTCCGGCGGAGAAGGACCGACGCCGCCATGATCATGCCGGGAATGCAATAGCCGCATTGCGAGACATTGTCGGCCGCGAACGCCTGTTGCAGCGGATGGCCGCGATCGGGCGACAGCGCCTCGATCGTCGTGACGAACCGCCCTTCGGTCTTGCCGATCGTGACCTGGCAGGATCGGACCGCTTCGCCGTCGATATCCACCGTACAGGCGCCGCAATCGCCGGTGCCGCAGCCATATTTGGTGCCGGTCAGGTTCGACGCATCGCGCAATGCCCAAAGCAGCGGCGTTTCCGGGTCCATGCGATATTGCACTGGCCGGTCATTGACGGTGAAGCGGGTCATGCCTCGCTATCTTCCTCCGCCTCGGCCTTGTGATAGAGGACTTCATTGCGGATATGGATGATCTTGGACGCCAGTCGGATTTCCTGAATGAACGTGCCAAAGCCGCCAGCCTGCAACAGCATGGCCAGGCTGAAGAGCACGGCGATTGGCGTGCCCAGATGCGCGTCGAACAAATTGCCTGCAAACAGCAGGATGACAACCAGGCAGACGGCGCAGGCCGAGGCAACCGATAGAAAGATCGCGCTGTTGACCACGCTCATGCGTCGGTCGAGGACGCGGATTTCACCGACCATCCGGTCATGTTCGCGCCCGCGCGTGGTCAGGATCGCCGCCTCGACGGTGCGCGCCCGATCGATGATGCGCGCGAGGCGGCTGACGCACACGTTCAAAAACGCACCGATCCCCGCGAGCAGGAACACGGGCGCAAGCGCCAACTGGATGGTCTGCGCGACCAGCGAAACTTGGGGCAGCGCGGTCATGGCAGGTGCCCCAACGTCAGGCTGCGCCCTTGGCCGGGGTGTTGATGCCCATCGACTGGAGATATTTCTTCACGTTGCGCGCGGCCTGCCGCAACCGCTGTTCATTCTCCACCAGAGCGATGCGGACATAGCCTTCGCCATCCTCGCCATAGCCCACGCCCGGCGCGACTGCGACCTTGGCATGGGTGAGCAATTGCTTGGAAAATTCCAGGCTCCCCATCTCCTTGAGCGCAGGCGGCAGCGGTGCCCAGGCGAACATGGAGGCGGGCGGGGCAGGGATGTCCCATCCGGCGCGGCCGAAACTCTCTACCAGCACGTCGCGGCGCTTGTGATAAAGCTCTCGGTTCTTCGCGACGATGTCCTGCGGCCCGTTGAGCGCCGCGCAGGCGGCCGCCTGGATCGGCGTGAACGCGCCATAATCCAGATAGGATTTCACCCGGCTCATCGCCGCGATCAATTGTTTGTTGCCGACCGCGAAACCGATCCGCCAGCCCGCCATCGAATAGGTTTTGCTGAGTGACGTGAACTCGATCGCAATCTCTTTCGCGCCGGGCACCTGCAGGATCGAGGGCGTCGGCTTGCTGTCATAATAAAGTTCGGAATAGGCAAGGTCGGACAAGATCCAGACCTTATTCTCCTTCGCCCAGGCGACAAGCCGCTCGTAAAAGGCCAGGTCCACCGTCTCGGCGGTTGGGTTGGACGGATAATTGACCACCAGGATCGACGGGCGCGGTACGGTGAAGGCCATAGCCCGGTCGAGCGAGCGGAAGTAATTTTCGTCCGGCGTCGTCGGCACCGACCGGATCGTGGCCCCTGCCAGGATGAAGCCGAACATATGGATCGGATAACTTGGGTTGGGGGCCAGCACGACATCGCCCGGCGCGGTGATCGCGGTGGCGAGGCTCGCCAGCCCTTCCTTCGACCCCATGGTCACGACGACTTCGGTTTCCGGGTCGACATCGACGCCGAAGCGGCGGCCATAATAATTGGCCTGCGCCTTGCGAAGGCCGGGAATGCCCTTGGACTGGGAATAGCCATGGGCGTCGGGCTTGCGCACAACCTCGATCAGCTTGTCGATGACATGCGGCGGCGGCGGCAGGTCGGGATTGCCCATGCCAAGGTCGATAATATCCTCGCCCGCCGCGCGTGCCGCTGCCCGCATCGCATTGACTTCGGCGATGACATAAGGGGGCAGGCGCTTCATGCGGTAGAATTCTTCGGACATTATAGGGGCTTTCCTGAAAGCTCTCGGTAGGGAATAGTGCGGCGCACGCCGTTGTCGCGTCACAATCTGGCTATAACCGGCCAGCCTGCGCCACGCCAGAAAAAGCGGCGCGACGAAATGATGCCAGGAAGAGGAGAGTGGCCATGGAAAAAGCTGATGTCATGGAGCCGCATCTGCCGACGCTGGACCAGATGCAGCAATGGACGCATGCGATCGGTCGCGCCCAGCAATTGATGCTGGAACAGGCGGCAGGCGCGTCGGGCATGACGCTGCCGTTCGATCCGCAAACCGTGGCGCGCATTCAATCGAGCTTTGCCGACGAAGGGCTGGCAATGTGGCAGCGCTTCATCGATTCGGGCGGCATGTGGCGGGACGAACCAGCCCCCGTTCCGGCCGACAGCCCCGCCGCGCGCAAGGATCGCCGCTTCGCCGACCCGGCCTGGACGCAAAATCCCTTCTACGACATCATCCGGCAAAGCTATCTGCTGGTGTCGGACTATATGACCCAATTGGCCGATGCGGTGGATGGCGTGGACCCCAAGCAGAAGGCCAAGCTGCGCTTTGCCACCGGTGGCATGCTCGATGCGCTGTCGCCCTCCAACTTCCCGCTGACCAATCCGGCGGTGGTCCAGAAGACGATCGAAAGCGGCGGCGAGAATCTGGTCAAGGGCTTGCAGCATATGCTGGCCGACATGGAAAAGGGGCAACTGACCCACACCGACGGCACCCAGTTCGAACTGGGCCGCAATATCGCCGCGACGCCGGGCAAGGTCATCCATGAAACCCCGCTCTACCAATTGATCCATTATGCGCCATCGACGGACACGGTGCTGGAAACCCCGCTGATCATTTTCCCGCCGTGGATCAACCGTTTCTATATTCTCGACCTGTCCCCACAAAAAAGCTTCGTCAAATGGGCCGTGGATCAGGGGATCAGCGTCTTTCTGGTATCGTGGAAATCCGCCGATGCCTCGATGAAGGATCTGACCTGGGACGATTATATCCTGCGCGGCCAAGTCGATGCGATCGATACGGTGCGAGGCCTGCTCAAGGTCAAGAGCGTCCATACGATCGGCTATTGCGTGGCGGGCACCACGCTGGCGGCGACGCTGGCGCTGCTGACGGCACGGGGCGAGGCGGACAAGGTGGCGAGCGCGACCTTCTTCACCGCCCAGGTCGATTTCAGCAAGGCAGGCGACCTGACCCTGTTCGTGGACGATGAACAGATGAAGCTGGTGGATAAATTATCGACCGGCGGCTTCCTTGACGGGCGCTACATGGCGCTGACCTTCAACCTGCTGCGCGGGCGCGACCTGATCTGGAACTATGTCGTCAACAATTATCTGTTGGGGCAGGATTATCCGCCGTTCGACCTGCTCTACTGGAATGGCGACACCACCAACCTGCCCGCGCGCTGGCATCGCGACTATCTGACCCAGCTGTATCGCGACAATCTGCTGGTGACCCCCGGCGCAATCAGTGTCGATGGCACGCCAATCGACCTCAAGACGGTGCAGACGCCCGCTTATGTTCAGGCTGGCAAGGAAGATCATATCGCGCCGCTGGAAAGCGTCTGGAAGCTGACCGAAAATCTGTCCGGTCCGATCCGCTTCGTGCTGGCGGGATCGGGGCATATCGCGGGCGTCATCAATCCGCCCGCCGCCCATAAATATCAATATTGGGTCTGCGACGAGGCCCAGCCGACGCTCGACGCGTTCGTCGCGCAGGCCAAGGAAACCAAGGGGAGCTGGTGGCCGGACTGGCGCGGCTGGCTCGAAACGATCGATTCGCGCACCGTCGCGGTCAAGGGCGCGCGCCAGCCCGGCAAGGGGCGGCTCAAGGCGATCGAGGATGCGCCAGGGCGCTATGTGAAAGGCGAATAAGCAAACCCTCCTCCATGCTGCGGCGAGCCGTTCGCGACATGCGACAGGCCGCAGATGGCACTTTTGTTGCACTGCACAATAAATCTTGCAATTTCTTATTCGCGGGCTTATTGTGCAGTGCAACAAACGGAGGATGGTCATGGCTGTTACCCCAAAGACCGGACGCAATGCCCAGCCCGGTAAAAGCGACTCGGCGACATTATCGGCAAGCGAAGCATTGAAAGCGGCTGAGGCGGCGATCGAGCCAGCGCCGGCCGTTCGGAAACCTGCCCCGCGCAAGGCGGCATCGAGCGTTCCGGCGATGGACGCCAATCCATCGGCTAAATCGGTCCCCGCAATGGACGCCAATCCGTCCGCGAAGTCCGTGCCTGCGATGGATGCCAATCCATCCGCCAAATCGGTGAAGGCAACAGACGCCAGTCCCGCGGCGATCGTCGCTGCAACGACGGCCGTCGATGCCATGCCCGAACCCGATACGGAAGCGGCCGCTGAGGCGGCCCCCGACGCTGAGACACCAAAGAGCCTCGACGAAAAGGCCAAGACGACCGCAACCCTGCCGCTGCCGGCAACAGAAGGAACGAAGATCATGAACGACGTGATGGAAACCGGAAAGAAGTTCGCCGAGGACACCAAGGCCAAGCTCGAAACCGCCTATGCCGACATGAATGAGAAGGCGAAGGCCAGCGTCGAGAAGTCGACCAAGGCGATCGAAGAAATGAGCGACATCGCCAAGGGCAATGTCGAAGCCATGGTCGAATCGGGCAAGATCGCTGCCAAGGCGATGGAAACGATGAGCCAGGAAGCCGTCGACTACAGCCGCAAGAATTTCGAGAAGGCGACCGCCGCCCTCAAGAGCTTCGCGACCGTCAAGACGCCGACCGAATTCTTCCAGCTCCAGAGCCAGATGTTCTCCAGCAGCTTCGACGAATTCACCAAGGAAGCCGCGAAGAACAGCGAAGCGATGATGAAGGTTGCTGGCGACATCGCCCAGCCGCTGACCGCGCGCGTGACGCTCGTCACCGACAAGGTGAAGTCGCTGGCCGCTTAAGCGCCCGCGCTTTCCTGCCTGTAGTTGAAAGGGCGCTCTTCCCCGATGGGAAGGGCGCCCTTTCGCGTTAACGCTGAAATCCGGTTTGCTGCACCGTCCTGCCCCATCGGCCCCTTGCCATGGCCGGACAAATCGCCATATTCTTGGTCATCATGAACAGCATCACCTCAGCCTATGCCGACCCAGCGAAGATGGCGGGTCAGGACCAGGACGACCAAGGCGAAGGCCCTGGCGGCCCCAGCGTCGGCATCGCGACCCGCACCCGTACGCGCACCAAAAAACCTTCGCTTTATAAGGTGTTGATGCTCAACGACGATTATACCCCGATGGAATTCGTCGTCCATGTGCTCCAGCATTTCTTTCGTATGGACATGGAGCAGGCAACCCGTGTCATGCTGCACGTCCATCAGCGCGGCGTCGGCGTATGCGGCATTTTCAGCTACGAAGTTGCAGAGACCAAGGTTAACCAGGTGATGGACTTCGCCCGGCAGAACCAGCATCCGTTGCAATGCACGCTGGAGAAGGCCTGACCATTCGGGTGCATGGCTAAAAGCGCATAGCGCTTTTATTGATCGGTAAAATCGATCATCGAGCGCGGTATATACTGTTTTGTCGAAATGCCATTCGGGCCTATTCTCCCCTCATCCAAGATGAGGAGAATGATGATGGCCGACAAGCCGACCATGACCACCAGCGCGGGTGCGCCGATCGCCGACAATCAAAATAGCCTGTCTGCAGGGCCGCGCGGCCCCTTGCTGCTGCAGGACTATCAACTGATCGAGAAGCTGGCCCACCAGAATCGCGAACGGGTGCCGGAGCGAGTCGTGCATGCCAAGGGTTGGGGCGCGCATGGCGTGCTGACGATCACCGGCGACATCTCCCGATATACCAAGGCCAAGGTGCTACAACCCGGCGCGCAGACGCCGATGATCCTGCGCTGCTCCACCGTGGCGGGCGAAGCGGGCGCCGCCGATGCTGAACGCGACGTGCGCGGCTTTGCGCTGAAATTCTATACGCCCGAAGGCAATTGGGATCTGGTCGGTAACAATACGCCGGTCTTCTTCGTGCGCGATCCGCTCAAATTCCCCGACTTCATCCACACGCAAAAGCGTCATCCCCGCACCAATTTGCGGTCACCCACTGCGATGTGGGATTTCTGGTCTTTGTCGCCCGAATCGCTGCACCAGGTCACAATCCTGATGTCCGACCGTGGCCTGCCCACCGACATACGGCACATTAACGGCTATGGCAGCCACACCTTTGCGCTGATCAACGATGCGGGCGAGCGCTTCTGGGTGAAATTCCATTTCAAGACGATGCAGGGTCACCGGCACTGGACCAATGAGGAAGCGGCCCAAGTCGTCGGCCGCACCCGCGAATCCACGCAGGAGGATCTGTTCGAGGCGATCGAGACCGGCAATTTCCCCAAATGGAAGATGCAGGTCCAGATCATGCCGGAAGCGGACGCCGACAAGACGTCCTACAACCCGTTCGACCTGACGAAGGTTTGGCCCCATGCGGACTATCCGCCGATCGACATCGGCGTGATGGAGTTGAACCGCAACCCGGACAATTATTTCGCGGAAATCGAACAGGCGGCGTTCAGCCCGTCCAACATCGTGCCGGGTATCGGCTTTTCGCCCGACAAGATGCTCCAGGCCCGTATCTTCGCCTATGCCGACGCCCATCGCCATCGCATCGGCACCCATTATGAAGCGTTGCCGATCAATGCGCCGCACTGTCCGGTGAACCATTATCACAAGGATGGGGCGATGCGTTTCTTCCCCAACAATCCCAATCCGGCGGCCTATTATGAGCCGAACAGCTTTGGCGGGCCGGTCGAGGATCATCGCTTCGACGAGCCGCCGCTCAAAATTGCGGGCGACGCGGATCGGTGGAACCACCGCGAGGGCAATGATGATTTCGTCCAGCCTCGCGCGCTGTTCAACTTTTTCGACGAAGGGCAAAAGGCCCGCCTGTTCGCCAATATAGCTGCGGCTATGGGCGACATCCCCGACTTCATCGAAGAGCGCCAGTGCAAGCTTTTCGATCAGGTCCATCCCGACTATGGCGCAGGCGTGCGATCGGCGCGTGCGGCGATTAAGGACCGCAACCCGTCCATCTCCGCTCCCACCGATCAGACCCTGGCCGACGCATCCGCCTGACAGCCGGTTTGATAGCGCCCATCCAGTCTTCCCCCCGGTGTTCGCGCACCGGGGGCTTTCTTTGACTTTTGTTGGACAAAACGAGCCGTGAGCAAATTTTAACGATATCGCTCTATCTCAGGTTGGAACATGCAACGTTCCACTTCTCGACTATCCCGCGCTTTGCTTTCGCTGGTTCTGACCGGCAGCCTTTACTTTGTCGCGGCGACTTTTGCTTTGCTATTGTCGCGCTTCGAGGGCGGTCTGGCGTTCATTTGGGGCGCGAACGCCTATGTGATGGCGAAGCTGCTGACCACGCGAGTCCGGCGCTGGGCCCCAATCATTCTGGCCTGCGCCATAGCGAGCGCCCTTTCTACCAACCTGTTCGGCATGGGGCCGCTGGCGGCGATACCGATGGCCGTCATCAACATGGCCGAAGCGTTGATCGTGGCCCTGATCTGCCGTCATTTCCTGTCGGATCGGCCGACGATCGGCGCCACCCGGCCGCTGATGATCTTCATCCTGGCTTTGTGCGCGGTGGCCGATGTGATCACGGGCATCCCGGCGGCGGCGGTGGCGTCGTTGCTGACGCCGGTATCGTTCGGCGCGTCATGGGTCCAATGGTACACGGGTCATGCGCTGGGTGGGCTGATCTGCGCGCCGATATTGGTGATGCTGATGCAAGGCGAGCTACGCCGCTGGCGGCGTGACAAGTCGAGGGCGGAAAAGATCGAGGCCGTCATCATCCTGGCGCTGTTCACCCTGATCATCGTGCATATCTTTTACTGGGCGCGGTATCCGATGCTGTTCGCCCCGCTTCTGCCGCTCGTCCTGATCGCCTTTCGCGTCGGACATATGGGTGCCGCAGCCTCGATCGTGATCCTGGCGCTGGTCGGTGGCACGGCGACGCTGTCGGGCGGGGGGCCGTTGACGATCGTGTCCGCCGACATGGGCGCGCGTGTCCAGGCGTTCCAATTCTATCTGGCGCTCAGTTTCCTGCTGTCGATGCCGGTCGCCGCCGAATTGAACGGACGTCGGCGCTTGTTCCAACTGTTGCGGGAAAGCGAAGCGCGCTATCGGGCGATTGCCGAACATAGCGGCGACGTGGTGCTGAACATCGGCGTCACCGGCATGATCGACTATGCTTCGCCCTCGGCCTTTGAACAGGTCGGTTGCGCCCCGGAATTGCTGATAGGCCAATCCGCCGCCGATCTGGTCGATCCTCAGGATCGGCCACAGGTGATTGCCGCCCATCGTCGTGCCCTGATGCGCCCTGGATCGATCCATACGGTCGAGTTCCGGCCGCTCCTGTCGATCGGCGCCATGGAATGGTGCGAAATGGTCACGCGCGCGGTCGTCGACGAACGAGGTCACCCTAGCGGCGTCATCAGCACGATCCGCGACATGTCCCGCCACAAGGCGCGGCAGCGCGCGTTGCAACAGGTCGCTGCCCGCGACTCGCTGACGGGGGCGGATAGTCGCCGCGCCTTCCTCGAAAAGCTGGAAGCCGAGATATTGCGGACCCGGCAGGGCGTCCGGTCCAGCCTGCTGCTGATCGACATCGACCATTTCAAGGCGGTCAACGACGTTCATGGTCATGGTGTCGGCGACGAAGTGCTGACCGCCTTTGTCGATCGGTTGGCGCCGGGGCTTTCTGCCCAGGACAGTATAGGCCGGTTGGGCGGCGAGGAGTTCGCGATATTGCTGCCGGACAGCGATATCGATCGGGCGAGCCTGCTCTGCGAACGCCTGCGCGCGCTATTGCTCGATCCGATTCCGGTGTCCTGTGGCAAACATATCGGCATCACCTTCAGCGCAGGTCTGGTCGAACTGGATGACACGTCCACGCGATCGGCGATGCTCGAAGCGGCGGATAAGGCACTCTACCGCGCAAAACATAGCGGCCGGAACTGCCTGCGCCTCGCCGCCTGAGCCACCCGGTGAGCTTTCACAAAAAATGTCGATGTAATGTTGTAACCTACGCTGGCTTGGCCTATGTGGTGTCCATGTCCTCGACCCTTCGCCAATCCCTGTTGACCGGTCGCGTCGATCGCATTGCGATGGCGCTATCGGGGCTCTGCGTCGCGCATTGCTTCGTTACCGCCGTCGTGCTGGGCGTATTGGCCAGCGCCGGCGGCATTTTCGAAAGCCCGCTGTTCCATGAGGTCGGCCTGGTGCTGGCGATCCTGTTGGGCGCGATCGCGCTCGGCCATGGCGCGATGGTCCACCGGTTCATGATGCCCGCCGCGATTGGTTCGCTTGGGCTTGGCGTCATGGCGGGCGCGATGACGATGGATCATGGTTGGCAGGAAAGCATCTATACGCTGATCGGCGTTGCCATCCTCGCCCTCGGTCACGACCTCAATCACCGCGCCGGGCGCTAGGCTCGACCATCGTCGCTCGTCAGAGCGGCTTATGGCTGTTGCGATGCTCGCCCTTCACCCATCGCACCGTTCCGGTGCTGGCGCGCATCACCACGCTTTCGGTGGTCAGCTTGCCGCCGGGCAGGCGCTTCACCCCGTCGAGCAGTGATCCGTCGGTCACGCCGGTCGCCGCGAAGATGCAATCGCCCTTGGCCAATTCCTTCAGGTCATAAATCTTGTCGAGGTCGGTGATGCCCCATTTGCGCGCGCGCTGCTTCTCATCCTCGTTGCGGAACAGCAGTCGACCCTTGAACTGACCCCCGACGCAGCGCAGCGCCGCGCAGGCCAGCACCCCTTCAGGTGCGCCACCTGACCCCATATAGAGGTCGATCGTCGTTTCCGGGTCGGTGGTGGCGATCACGCCTGCCACGTCGCCATCGGGGATCAGCATGATGCCGCACCCAATGGCGCGCAACTCTGCGATCAGTCGCTCGTGGCGCGGCCGATCAAGGACGCACACGATGATGTCGCTTGGCTCCACACCCTTGGCGGCGGCCACGGCCTCGACATTCTCCTTGGCCGACCGGTTGAGGTCGATTACGCCGTCGGGATAGCCGGGGCCGACCGCCAGCTTGTCCATATAGACGTCGGGTGCATTGAGCAGGCCTCCTTCTTCGGAAATGGCGAGGACAGCCAGCGCATTAGGTCCGGCCTTGGCGGTGATGGTCGTCCCTTCCAGCGGATCGAGCGCGATATCGATTCGCGGGCCAGTGCCGATCGCATTGCCGACCTTCTCACCGATATAGAGCATCGGCGCTTCGTCGCGCTCGCCCTCACCGATGACGACGGTGCCGTCCATATAGAGGTCGTTGAAGGCCAGGCGCATGGCTTCGACGGCGGCGGCATCGGCGGCCTTCTCGTCGCCCCGGCCGATCAGTTTCGACGCGGCGATCGCGGCCGCTTCGGTGACGCGGACCATTTCCAGCACCAATACCCGATCAAGGGGCGAACTTGCCTGTACCATCGTCATTCCTCTGCCTTTTCTTATTGGGGCAGGCGATAGGCGGTCCCCCCAACCTTGTCGAGCAGCATGGCCATGATGCCGCCATGATCGCTTGCTCTTGTGCGCGCATGGTTCGCCGGGCCCTCTTTGCAATCGTCCTTCTAGCAAGCCACCCCGGCACAGCGCTGGCGCGCGACACCGAATCGCTGATGGCGGCCTATCGCACCAAGACGCAGGTGATCCGGCGATGCGACCGTAGCGGGGACGCCATCGTCGTCTGCGGGGAGAGCCAGGCGGAGCGTAATGCGCGCGAACGGCTCCCGCTCCCGCGAGAGGAGGCAGACAGCAACGCACCGATGCGTGGTGACACGCCCCGCGCCTCGGCAGCGCCGGTCAAGCAAGGCAGTTGTGGCGTATCGGGCGGGCAGGGGGCGGGCTGCGTGGGTGGCCTGTCCGTCTTGAAGGCGGCCGACATGATCGGCAAAAGCATCACCGCGATCGTCGATCCCGATGCTGACCTCGCCCCACCGCCCCCACTGCCCGATCGCTTCAAGGGCACGGGGCAACGGTGAGCGGCACTCAGTCGAGAATATGCATCACCATCGGCGTGCCGAGCAGGCTGTCCGACCCGGCGAGCCGTTCGAGCGTGTCGCGGATGCAGCGTTCCTCGCCCGCATGGGTGACGATAGCGACCAGCACGCCGTCTTCCTGATGCGCGCCGCGCTGGATCATGCTTTCGATCGACACGCCCGCATCGCGCGTGGCGGCGGCGATTTCCGCCAGCACGCCGGGACGATCCTGCACCATGAAGCGCAGATAGGTGCGGCCGATGCGGGCACCGGCGTCGGCCGTATTCTGCGGCGTCAGGGCGGCGACTGGCATGGCGAAGGCATCGCCATATTCGTCGCGGGCCACGTCGATCAGGTCGGCTACCACCGCCGACGCGGTCGGACCATCGCCCGCGCCACGTCCCTGGAAGAAGAGGCGGCCGACGAAATTCCCCTCGGCCACGACCGCGTTCAGCGACCCGTCCACATGCGCGAGCGGGTGGTCGAGCGGCACCAGCATCGGGTGCACCCGCTGGAACAGTCCATCCGCGCCATTCTGCGCCATGCCGACTAGACGGATGCGAAAGCCCAGCGCGGCGGCCTCGGCAATGTCGGCGGCGATGACGTCGCGGATGCCAGTGGTGGCGACCGCGTCGAAATCCAGCTCCGTGCCGAACGCCAAGCTCGCAAGGATGGTCAGCTTGTGCGCCGCATCCACGCCATCGATGTCGAAGCTGGGATCGGCCTCGGCATAGCCCAGTTCCTGCGCCTCTTTCAGAACCTCGTCGAAGCCGCGACCTTCCTTCTCCATCGTCGTCAGAATGTAATTGCAGGTGCCGTTGAGGATGCCATAGACACGGGCGATCTCGTTGGCGGCGGCCCCTTCGCGCATCCCCTTGATGACCGGGATGCCGCCCGCGACCGCCGCTTCATATTTCAGCGCAATGCCGCCCTTTTCGGCAAGGCGGGCGAGGTCCAGCCCATGATGCGCCAGCATCGCCTTGTTCGCGGTGACGAACGGCTTGCCCGCAGTCAGGCACTGGCGCGCCAGCGTCAGCGCCGGGCCGTCCGACCCGCCAATCAGTTCCACCACCACATCGACATCGTCGCGGGTGGCGAGGCTGTTCATATCGTCCACCCATTCATAGGGTGACAGATCGACGCCGCGATCCTTGTTCCGGTCGCGCGCGGAAATGGCGACGATCTGGATCGGACAGCCCGCACGCCGGGCAATCAGGTCGCCATTGGTGTTGAGCAGCCGAATGACCCCGCCGCCCACCGTACCGAGACCGACGAGCGCGACGCGCAACGGGGCATGGCGGTGCAGATTGGTCATGGTGGCGTCACTTTCTTGGCGAAGATGATGAAAGCCGGGCTGATAGCCGCCCGCGCCCGACGGTCCAAGCAAAAGCTGCCCTCCTCGATCACGGCGCTATGCGCGTCCGTCCGCATGGTCCCAGCGCTTCGATCACCAGGCGATAGTCGGCGCGCGCTGCCTCTGCGTCAGCCACGGCCAATGTGCGGACCGCGCGGGCGGGCAGGACAGGGGGCAGGCTGCACGCCAGTCGATACCAGAGCAGCGTGCCGGGCACTGGCGCGCGCGCCGCTTCATCGACGATTTCGCCGAGCGCGACGGCCCAGCGCGGCGGCTGCCCCGGACGACGCAGCACCGACAGCGATACCGGGTCACCATTTTCGGTCCGCAGGAAAATCTGAGTCTCGCCTTCGCCCGCCACCGTGCCCGCCACATGGAAGGCATCGCCCAGGCCTAATATGCGCGGCGGCGCATCGCGCGCGACCATAGACGACAGGAGGGACTTGACCCTGTCCACCATCACTGGCGTCGCTGCGATCTGCGCGTCGGGGGCGACCAACTGCACTTCGCCGGGGCGGGTCGCGGGACGGGCGAACAGGATGAACGACGCCTTTTTGAGCTTGGGTAGCTTGCCGCGCGCATCCAATCGTGCGTCGTACAGGTAGGTTACAAGGGGGCTGATTCCCGCCTCGCCGCGAATCAAGCTCGTCACATCCGCCTCGATATAGAGCCGTTTATGCCCCGGCGGGACGCCTTGCGCCTGATCGGGCTTCAAAGTGATGATGTTGCGGATTCGCACAACCGCGACCATCGGGGCGGTATCGGCGAGGTCGGCGAGGTCGGCATAGGATAGCCCCACACCGGTTCCTGCCGATTGCGCTACCATCGGCTGTTGTAGCGCTAAAGCTGGAAAAACGGGGATGTTTGCGGCCAAAATGAGGCATGGCGGCAGGAGGAGGCGGATCAGGGTGGCGGGTTTCATGGTCAGCTTCGTCCTGTGTTATTGGCCAGTGGCAAGGATGTCACAAGCAAGTCATTCCTATATGAAGTGGTAACCGCAAATGAACATATCGATAAAGCGTTTGCGTGCCGCGATGCACCGCGATAGGAGTTTGCGCGGTAGCAAATAGAAGGACAGGGGCCAAAGCTGACCGGGGGGAGCCCGGACGGTTGGGGTCGTTTTTGGCTGATTTGTAGAACCCATTGGTAAGATGAGTTAAGGAGTGTCGTTGCTGAATGGCCTATGCTGACCACTCGGAAGGATCGAGTCGCACGATATCGATCATCATCGTCGCCCTGATTCACGCTGTTCTTGGCTATGCCTTCGTCTCCGGCCTTGGCATGAAATATGTCAAACAAGCGGCAGAACAGCTGAACGTGATCGACGTGAAAGAGGAACCGCCACCACCGGACGAAGAGCCGCCACCGCCGCCGCCAGATCAGCCGATCGAGCCGCCGCCGGTAGTCGCTCCGCCGCCGATCGTGCAGACTCCGACCCCGGCGCCGCCGATTCAGACGGTTCGGACACCGCCTCCGGTGTTCAACCCCGTCCCGGTCGCAGCACCGCCCCCACCACCGGCTGCACCGCCGCCGCCGCCTCAGGCCGCAACGCGCGCTTCGCCGCGTGGGTCGCCAGGCAGCTGGCTCAGCGATGCCGACTATCCGAGCCGCGCACAGCGCGAAGAACGTTCGGGTACGGCTGGTTTCCGTCTGGAAATTGGCCCGGATGGTCGCGTGACCAACTGCACCATCACTTCATCGACCGGTCATTCCGATCTGGATGAAGCGACCTGCCGCCTGCTGCCGCGTCGCGCACGCTTCAAGCCGGCCAAGGGTTCCGATGGCAGGGACATGTCCGACACGTACAACGGTCGTATCACTTGGCGTTTGCCGGAATAATTCAGAACGGAAGGGCGGGCGCACCGCGCCGCCTTTCCTTCGCTTGATCTCATTGAGAGGGAAGTCTTGATCATGTTGAACTCCATCATCGCGGCCGCTGCCGCACCTGCCGCGGAAGCCGCCAACCCCTACGGCCTCATGGAAGCTCTGGAACAGGGCGGCATCATCGCCTGGACCGTGTTCATCATCCTGGTCGGCATGTCGGTCGGCACCTTCTATGTGCTGTTCACCAAGCTGATCGAACAGCAGAAGGTCATCAACCAGTATAAGAAGGTCCGCACGACCTTCTGGCGTTCGAACAGCCTGAAGGAAGGCGTCGCCAAGCTGGAAAAGAACAGCGCCTACAAGCAGCTGGTCGATGACGGCATCGCCGCTCAGGAACAGCACAGCAAGCTGACCGATCCGGTCGAAGCGCATGACTGGCTGCACGGTTCGCTGGCCCGTTCGGAAAACGCCATCAACTGGAAGCTGGGCGGCGGTCTCGCTTTCCTCGCGACCGTTGGTTCGACCTCGCCGTTCGTTGGTCTGTTCGGTACGGTTATCGGTATCTACCGCGCGCTGATCAAGATCGGTGCTTCGGGTCAGGCATCGATCGACGCCGTTGCCGGTCCGGTCGGTGAAGCGCTGATCATGACCGCTCTGGGTCTGGTCGTCGCGGTTCCCGCCGTGCTTGCCTACAACTTCCTGCAGCGCCGTAACAAGGCGATCGCCGAGGACCTCTCGTCCTTCTCGACCGACCTGCTGGGCTACATGGTTTCGAACGGTGCAGTGAAGCCGGTTGTCGGCACGCCTGCTCCTGCCCAGGTGGGCAAGCCGGTTCCTGCAGCCGCCACCAAGGCCTGATCAAATATGGGAGCCGGAATGCATCGCGCATCTTCGGCTCCCAAGATCGCCGCTCCTGGCGTGCGGTCTAAAATGACAGACATGTTAGGATACTGATCAATGGCAATGAGCGTTGGTGGCTCCGGCGAAGAAAAGCCGATCACAGATATCAACACGACGCCGCTCGTCGACGTCATGCTGGTGCTTCTCATCATCTTCCTGATCGCCGTCCCTGTCGTGCTTCAGACGGTCGATCTAGAGCTTCCCAAGGTCGAATTCGAACCGACGACGACCAAGCCGGAGAACGTCTCGCTGTCCATCATGCCAGCAGAAGACGGTAGCTGTGCGGTTTACTGGAACATGACCAAGGTCAATTCCGAAGACCTGCTCAACCGCGCCGTTGCCAAGCTGGAAGCGGACATCAAGAAGGTTGGCGGCATCGAGAATATGACGCCCGAGGATCTGCCCGAAGTGCATATCCGCGGTGACATCAATACCCCCTATCGGTGCATCGGCGGCACGATCTACACGATGCAGCGCGCAGGTTTTCCGAAGGTCGGCTTCATTTCCGAGCCGGAACCAGGTATGAAAACCACTCGTATGTAACGTCCGATACGTGCTGATTATTGTGAATTTCTAGGAGTACGCCCCATGGCAATGAGCGCAGGTAGCGACGATGGCGAACCGATGATGGAAATGAACACGACGCCGTTGATCGACGTCATGCTCGTGCTCCTCATCATGTTCATCATCACCATCCCGATCCAAACCCACGCGGTGAAGATCGATCTGCCGCAGTCCTCGACGAACGACGCCCCCATGGTCGATCCAGTGAAGAACAAGGTTGCGATAGACGCAGCCGGGATCATCACCTGGAACGGTTCGGCGATCGATCTGCTGACGCTGCGCCAGTATCTGCAACAGTCGCTGCGCCTGCCCGTCGAGCCGGAACTTCAGTTCCAGCCGAACGCGCAGACCCGTTATGTGACCGTTGATGAAGTGCTCGCCGAGATCAAGCGGGCAGGCGTCACCAAATTGGGTTTCGTCGGCAACGAACAATATGGCAATTTCTAAGGCCTGATCTGACTCTCTCTGCTCGCGTCAGGACTTCCCAGTTTGGCGGGCAATGGATAGCAGATGGACCTTATGATCATGCCGGACCATCAGGGGTCGCCTTCGGGCGGCCCTTTTTTTTGGTTTTGACCTATCTCCAGCGCCGCAAAACCGACCGGAAATGTACGGGTTTAACCATTTCCTTACTTCGATCCCCGACACTGACCGGTGAATTGAATGAAGTGCAAGCCATGGGCGCCGATCGACATCATCAAGCCAGCCATAAGGCGCGCGCGGCCGAGCGCCGCCATGTGCGGATCAGCGTCAAGGTTCGGCGGCCCGGCGAAACCTGGGTCAAGAGCGCGATCGCCGACCTCTCGGTGTCGGGCTTTCGGTTGCAAAGTTTCATGAAACTGCTGCCTGGTGGCGAATTATGGATCATGCTGCCCGGCTTCGAGGGGCGTCGTGCGCGAGTCCTCTGGACGCGCGGGCATGAGGCGGGTTGCGCTTTTGAACACCCGCTCCATCCGGCGATCCTCGACCATGTCGTGAAGCTGCACGAGGCCGCCAACCGCGCCTGACAGGCGGGGCAACGGCGCGGGTCAGGCGGCGGGCATATCCTGAAATTGCAGGCTGGCGAGCCGGGCATAGAGCCCGCCCTGTGCCACCAGTGACGCATGGTCGCCTTGTTCGACGATCCGGCCCTCATCCATCACGATGATCCGGTCGGCCGCACGTACGGTCGCCAGGCGATGGGCGATGACGATGGTGGTTCGTCCCTGGATCAACCGCCCTAACGCATCCTGCACCAATCGCTCGGACTCCGCATCCAGCGCCGATGTGGCCTCGTCCAGCAACAGGATCGGCGCGTCGCGCAGAAGCGCGCGCGCGATCGAGAGCCGCTGGCGCTGGCCGCCCGACAAACGTGCGCCGCCTTCGCCCATGAATGTGTCGAGACCCTGTGGCAGCGCGCGCAGGAAACTTTCGGCGTTGGCGGCACGCGCCGCTTCCCAAATCTCGTCATCGCTGGCGTCCCAGCAGCCGTAGCGCAGATTGTCGCGTGCTGAGGCTGCGAAGATCACGCTATCCTGGGGCACCATCGCCATCATCGCTCGCGCTGCGGCGGGATCGGCATCGGGCAGGGCAACGCCGTTCAGACGCACGACGCCTTGGTCGGGATCGTAGAAGCGCTGCGCCAGCTGGATCAACGTCGTCTTGCCTGCGCCCGACGGCCCGACGACCGCCACTGTCTCGCCCGGTGCGATGTCCAGTGACACGCCGTTCAGCGCGGCCTGATCGGGGCGGGTGGGATAATGAAAATGGACGTCGGCAAAGGTCAGCCGTGCGCCATTGGTGGTGACCGGGATCGGTACAGGCACGGCAGGCGGCAGGATGTCAGGCGTCGCGCTCATCAATTCGTGCAGGCGGCTGGCCGCACCCGCGCCGCGCAACAGGTCGCCCCAGCTTTCGGACAGCGAACCGAACGCCCCTGCGACCAGTCCGCCGGTCAACACGAACGCAGCGATGCTGCCGCCTGACAATCGCCCCGCGGCAACGTCCAGCGCCCCTTGCCACATGACGGCAGTGATTGATCCGAACACCAAAGCGATCACGACTGCGGTCATGATCGCGCGCAGGCCGATGCGGCGGCGCGCGGTCGCAAAACCCGCTTCGACGGTTGCGTTGAAGCGCATCGCCTCGCGCGCCTCCTGCCCAAAGGCCTGCACGATCTTCATCGCGCCCAGCACTTCGCTGGTGACGCTGCCGACATCGGCCAGCCGATCCTGACTGGCGCGCGACAGGCCGCGCACCTTGCGGCCCAGGCTGATCAGCACCAGCAGGATGACGGGAATGCCGAACAACAGCAACGCTGCCAGCTTGGGGGCCAGCGCGAAGAGATAGATCAGCCCGCCGAGTCCGGTCACCAGATTGCGCAGCGCGACGGACACGGTCGATCCCACCACCTGCTCAACGATGGCTGTGTCGGCGGTCATGCGCGACGCGATTTCGGACGGGCGGTTTTCTTCAAAGAAGCGTGGTGCCTGCCGCAACAAATTGGCCTGGGTCGCGCTGCGAATATCGGCGACGACGCGCTCACCTAGCCAGGACACGAAGTAAAAGCGCAGCGCGCTGGCCAGTGCCAGGATGATGACGATCAGCAGAAGATATTCGAACCAGCGGCTGATGTCGCCGCCGCCCATGAACCCCTTGTCGATCACCAGGCGAAAGCCGCTGGGGATACCGAGCGTCGCCGCCGACGAGACGATCAACGCAGCCAATGCCCCTGCAATGCGCGCCGGATAGCGCCGGGCGAACCGCCACAACATCGCCAGGCTGCCAAGGGCGGGTCGCGCGTCGGCGCGGGCGGTGGGTTGCGGGCTGTCCTCCATGCGCGGCGCTTAGCAGGCCGCCCCTAAAGCCTCAATGGGGCGTCCTGCCCATAGGGGCGATCGTGCCAGCGAGGTGCAGGATGCGGCGCGTGTCGCCCTCGCCGGTCAAGGCATAGGCCATGGTGCCGACTTCCCAATAGGCCACCACGTCGCCCGCGCGCCGGGCGACCAGCGGCGTGGCCTCGGCGGGGGTTTCGGCCTTGTCGGCGAACAGGGACAGCGTCTCCTGTTCCGGCGTCACGATGGTCATCGCGATGGCGGGGCTGTCGGTCGTTGGAAATAGTTGAACGTCGGTCACCCGCCAATCGCCCGGCAATGCAGGCAGGATGATGCCGGTCGACCGCCGGATTTCCTGCGCGTCGAATGTCGCGCTTTCGATCTGCGATGCCATGCCCTGCCGCAGCAGTCCGGTGCGGCGCGAGGCGGCCGCTTCGTCCAGAAAGCTGCTCGCCTGCGCGCTTTGGGGAAATTCGCCCAATTCGCCGCGCGCGATCCAGCCGATGCCCAGCAGCGCGGCAACCGCTGCCGCGCGGCGCATATGCCCCCATGTGCGCCCATCCTCATTGTCGTTGGCAACCGGCGCGGTCAGATCGCGGCGACGGCCGACCAGCGTGCCTTTGGTCCCATCGCGCATCAGGCGAAAGTCGATATGCGGCCACCGCTCGCGCCAGCGCCGTGCGACGATCCGTTCGCCCGGTCGCGCGGCATCGTCCAGCAAGACAACGCCATTGGGCGACAATCGCGCGAATAGGCTGTCCGCCGCGCCCCGCACCAACGGATGGACGCTCCAGGGCGGGCCGTCGATGATGATCAGGTCGATGCGTTCCGGCACGCCGTCCAGCGCATACCAGCGGCCGGGCCAATCCGCGCTTTCATGCGTCAGCGGCGCATGGCGGATGTCGGCGTCGATCGCATGGTCGCCCAGCCATTGCCGGGTCGCCTCGACAAAGCCGCCATGTTGGTCGAAACTGTGCAACCGCCCGCCGCCGTGCAATTGCAAGGCTCGCGCCGCGATCAGCGAGGAAGCGCCTGCGCCCAACTCCACCACATGGGCGGGACGTAGCCGTGCAATTTCCCGCACGATATGGCGCAGAAAACCGACATCGGCCTTCCAACTGCCCAGATGTGGGAGCGCGTCATGCGGTAGGCCGAGTTCATCGAGCAACGCGCGCTTGTCCGCGGGGCGTCCGCCCGACAAGCTGGCGAGCAACCACGGCCAGCCGATCGCACCGAAACCGATGCGCCACGCCATGTCCGACAGGCGGCGCGGCCACTCGCTTTGCGCGGCATGGGCTTCATTGAGGGGCAAAAAGCCGGTCAGGTCGCGGGATGTCACGGAAAATAGGCTCCTTGTTGCATCACGGGACTATGCCGGACTTTATGTTTCGCTCATATGACGGTCTCGACCATGGTCAACCGATGACGCAGGAAAGCGCGATGATCCGTATAGTCTCTGCGACCGTCGAACGCTGGCCGGTGGCAGGTGCCTTCGTCATCAGCCGGGGAGCCAAGACGCATGTCGATGTCGTCGTCTGCACCGTGGGCGATGGCACCCATGTCGGGCAAGGCGAGGGCACGGCCATCTATTATGAGGGCGAAAGCGCGGAAAGCTGCGTCGCCGCCCTGCACGCCTATACCGGACCATTGGACCGCCAAGCCTTGCTGACCGCCATGCCGCGCGGCGCGGCGCGCAACGCGCTCGATTGCGCCTTATGGGATTTGGAAGCCAAGCAAGCGGGCGCGCCGGTGTGGCAATTGGCCGGTCTGGCACCACCCGCACCGCTGGCGACGGCATTTACGATCAGTTTGGGCGATCCCGATCTGATGGAGGCCGATGCGCGGGTCGCGACGGCGCGGGGCTTTGCGTTGCTCAAATGCAAGTTGACGGGGGAGGGCGACCAGGACCGCATCGCCGCCGTGCGGCGCGGCGCACCCACGGCGCGGCTGATCGTCGATGCCAATGAAAGCTGGCATGATCGCGACATCGCTGCAGAAGCAGCAGCACTCGCGGCCTTGGGCGTGGAGATGGTCGAACAACCGGTAATCCATGGGCAGGAGGCGCGCCTCGCGGGCGTTCATGCGCCGCTGCCGCTCTGCGCCGACGAAAGCTGCCACACGCGCGCCGATCTCGACCGGCTAGGCGATTTTGACGCGGTCAATATCAAGCTCGACAAGGCAGGCGGGCTGACCGAAGCCTTGGCTTTGGCGCGCGAAGCGAAAGAGCGCGGATTCCGGCTCATGGTCGGTTGCATGCTCGGCACGTCGCTTGGCATTGCACCTGCCGCTCTGTTGGCGCAGGGCGCGGACTGGATCGACCTGGACGGCGCGCTATTACTGGCGGAGGATCGCGACGGTGGGCTGGCGCTGTGCGACGGGCAACTGCAACCCGGCCCGCTCTGGGGCATGGGCTGATCCGTTCAGCGACAGCCTCATTCCTTCTCGACCTGGCGGACCGCCTGAACATCGGGATAGGGTAGAACCATCCGCCCGTCCGGTGCCGCGGTAAAGCTGGTCTGGGTCGGATAGGCGAACTCGATTCCGCGTTCGTTGAACTGGCGCAGGATGGCCAGGCCGACCTTATGGCGGATGACGTAGATGGCATCCCAATCCGGCAGATAGACGTCGAACTCGACTTCGAAATCCAGGCTCGACGCACCAAAGCTGATGAAACCGGACCGAACGAAATTCGCGCCGAGATCCGTGACGATCGTTTTCAATATGTCGGGAATCTGTTCGGCGACGTCGGGCGGCGTCTGGTAGATGACACCGATCGCGAATTTGATCCGGCGATGGTCGAGCGTGAAATAGCTGGTTATCTCCTTCTGCAGCAGATTGGCGTTGGAGATCACCTTCTTCTCGCCGGTAATGGCGCGCAGGCGGGTGGATTTCAGACCGATTTTTTCGACCGTGGCGGTCGTCATGTCATAATTGATCGTCTCGCCCCGGCGGAACGGCTTGTCGAAGATGATCGACAAGGCGGCGAACAGATCGGAAAATATGCCCTGCGCGGCGAGGCCGATGGCGATGCCGCCAATACCAAGGCCCGCGACAAGTCCAGTGACGTTGACGCCCAGATTATCCAGTACGACGATCGTCGCGACGGCAAAGAGGACGACGCTGACCAACAGGCGGATAAGCCCCATGGCGTTCGCGAGTGTCTCGCCGCCGCCATCCTGCGCCAGCGTCTTGCGCTCCACCAGCCCCAGGATGATCTCCCGCGCCCACAAGGCCGCTTGCCACACGGCCGCGATGGTGAAGAGAAAGGCGATCGTTTTGTAGAGCGGAGCCGGTGCATCGGCATAGCCCGCCACCAGCCGCGCCGCGACCATGACCATGAAGAAATGCGTCGTGCGCGCGGCGGCCCGCCCCAGCACATTGGCATAGCCTAGCGGATCGCCGCGCGTCCCCTTGTGCCGCTTGCCAACCCCGCGCAGCGCCGTCAGCGCGAGGTAGATCAAGACGCCGACCCCGATGGCGATCAATATCTGGACATAATGGACGGCAAGCCAGTCGCTGGTCGAGCGCCACATCGCGCCGAGATCGGGCGGCCGCACCGTGATGACGGGGTCGGCGGGGGTTTTCGTATTGGCCATGCTATCCTGTAGTCTGTTGAGTGCGGATCAGGCCGCCGCTGCAAGCGGGGCGCAGTCCACCAAAGTATCGAGAAAGGCGATCAATCCGCGTTCCTCTCGCGACAGATATCGTGTTCGACGCGGCAAGCGAAGCTCGTCGCGCCATTCATCCTGCCCCTCCTTGCATAGGGCAATAAGTGCGGGATGAACATAGGATTTGCGGCTGATCGCCGACGTGTTCCCCAAAGCCACCGCCACCGGGTCGATCATCTCCTTCAAAGAAACATGCCCGGCCGCCAATGTTTCAAAGGCGATCGTGGACGCGCCCCAGGTGCGGAAATGCTTGGCGGTGAACGGCTCTCCCATGGCATCGGCGATATAGGTGTTGACGTCGCTTGACGTGATCGGCCGGGCTTCACCCTCCTCGTCCAGATATTGAAACAGATGCTGGCCCGGCAGATCCTGTACCTGCCGCACGAAGCGCAGCAGGCGACTGTCGGTCACGGTCAATTGTTGTTCCTTGCCCGACTTGGCGCGATAGCGCAGTGTCAACGACCGACCGTTGAGGTCGAGGTGACGGCGACGCAGCGTCGTCGCGCCGAAGCTCCTGTTGGTCGTGGCATAATGTTCATTGCCGACGCGCAATTTGGCGAGGTCGAGCAAGCGTATGACCGCCGCAATGGTGCGATCCTTGCGCAGCCCCCGCTTCGATAGGTCCGCCTCCAGCCGGGCGCGCAACTTGGGCAGGGCGCGACCGAAATTGGGGCATCCGGCATATTTCTCCGCCTCGCGCGCGGCGCGAAAGTCGGCATGGTAGCGATATTGCTTGCGCCCCTTGTCGTCATAGCCGGTCGCCTGGATGTGGCCATAAGGGGAGGGGCAGAACCAGCAATCGCGATAGGCGGGCGGCAGGGCGATCGCGTTCAGTCGGTCGATCTCGTCCCGGTCAGTGATCCGCGCACCATCGGCGTCGCGGTAGGCCCAACCCCGTTTCAACGCGCGGCGCGTGATGCCGGGCACGCTGTCATTGGCATGAATTATGGCGGTTTGGGGCATGGTGTCCTTCTCGTCTCCCCAAACCCGCCTTTCGTCGCTTCGTTCCGCAACCATGGGGGTTCCGGGCCGTTAAACGGCCATTCCCCCCATGCAGGAGACGCTTATGTCCGCCATCGAAAACAGCCATATTCTCATCATCGCCACGGATGGGTTCGAACAATCCGAACTGTTCGATCCACGCGACATGCTGATGAAAGCCGGGGCCAAGGTGACGCTGGCCTCGCCCGAAAGCGACCCGATCCAGGGTATGAAGCATGATGAAAAGGGCGATACCATCACCCCCGACATCATACTCGATGCCGTTTCGATGGACGATTATGACGGGCTGATCCTGCCCGGCGGCGTCGCCAATCCCGATACTCTGCGCGTGAATGAGAAGGCGATCGCGCTCATCCGTGCTTTTGCCGACGCCGGCAAGCCCGTCGCCGCCATCTGCCATGGTCCCTGGCTGCTGATCGAGGCGGGCGTAGTGAACGGCCGCACCGTCACGTCCTGGCCTTCGGTGCGTACCGACCTCACCAACGCCGGTGGAACGGTGGTCGATCGGGCCGTTGCGATCGACGGCAATATCATCACCAGCCGTAACCCCGACGACATCCCTGCCCTTGTCGAAGCCTTTACGAAGGCCGTGACCGAAGGGGCCAGCGTAGCCGCCTGAACGATGTGCCGCCGCCCGGATGCCATGGCACTGGGCGGCGGCGCAATACCGATAGATGCGCGAGCGCCAGCGTGGCGCATAATGTGCCACCCGCCAGCATGAGGGCGCGGGTCTCCGGCGCAAAGACGGCGATCATAGCGGCGGCGCACGATCCCGCCATGGCCCATCCCAGCGCCCGGCCATCGCCATCCGGCCCGCGCAGCCAGAATACGCATCCACCCACCCCGACCAGATAGGCGCTGGTGTAGCGCAGCGCCGCGACATCGGCCCCCCATAGCGGCAGCATCAACAAAAGCATCAGCACGATCCCGCCGCGCGTCAGCCGTCCCATGGCTGGCGCGAGCAGCGGATAGAGCAGCATCTCGCACGCCAGCACCGCCATCAGGATCGCCAGCGCCTCCGTTGGTCGCCCCGCGATGACGGCTACGGTGGCCGTTGCGCCCCAGGGGAACAGCCGTCGCGGGGCCATGCGGATATGGCTGACCCAATCGCCCACGCCATCGCGCCTCTCCCAGCGCCGATCGGCAAGGCGCAGTTGGAAGCCGCCCATCACGAACAGCGCGCCGACACCCGCCGAAAAAAGCGCCGGTGCCATCATCGGCGAGGCCAGCAGCAGCCCCAGCAACAATCCATGCGCTAACCCCAGCGCCCGCAATTCTCCGCTCATGCCGGAACGCCCTGCCGCGCGACGAGCGCTGTGGCCAGATCCTGCCGTGCCGCCGTCTTGCGCTTGCGGGTCAGATAGGTGTCGAGACCGATTTGCAGCGCCAGCATCATGAAGATGAATGGCTGATAGGCGATCCCCACGAACAGCGATCCGATCATATAGATGATATGCCCCTGTTGCAGCGCCAGCGCGAAGGGCGAAATCCACGCTTCCTGCGGTCCATCGCGCTTGCGGTAGAAGCGGCGGATCGATTCGGTACGAATGAAACAGATAAGGTGAATGAGCGCCCAGACCGCAAAGCCGAAATAGCCCTGCTCACCCAGCAGCTCGAAATAGGCGCTATGATAGGCGCGGCCCTTGTCCGTGACGATCCGGGTTTCCAGGCGACTGCCGCCGCTGTCGGTCACTGTGCTGCGCGCGACATAGGTAAAGCTGTTCTGCAGATAATTGTCGAACCCGCCGCCGCCCGGGTGATCCTTCACATAATCGAGCGTCCACATCCACACCGCGACACGGGTGGAGGCGCTTTCGTCGCCCTGATGATTTTCGATCGTCTGCATCCGCTGCGTGAAGCTGGCGGGCAGGAAGGGGATCGATACCAACGCCGCCAGCAGCATCAGCGGCCCGTAGACGAAGCGCCGGGGCGAACGCATCAGCATCAGCCCGGCCAGGATGACGATGCAGACGAGGCCGGTGCGTGCCTCGGTGCCGATCGGCATCAACAGGCACGCCAGGCACAGGCAATAGCAAAAACCCTTCACCTTCCAGTCGGGCGGGAAAATGGTGCCATGTTTGGCCAGCCACAGGATCAGCGGGATCAGCGAGATAGCTACGCAGCTGATGATGGAGCCTTCATAGAGCCCGCTATTATTGTCGACCATCAGGTTGAGCACGCCATAGCCGCCGCCCGACAGCGCAGTTTTCATGCCGCCATTGATGATGATCGTGCTGGCGCACAGGATCATGAAGACGGTCATCGCCTCGATTCGCAAGCGCGTGCGCAACACCAGCGGCAGGAACACGCCTGCGATGATCGCCTTCCACACCCAATTCCATTTGGTCAGCGCCTCGACCGGGAAATCGGCGGTCATCGTGGTATAGCCGCACCAGGCAAGCAGCACGAGCATCAGCCCCTGCCGCGCCGAGAATCGGCAATCCTTCTTGTCGTCCATCACCAGCCAGGCGCCCACCATCGCGCCAAAGGCGATGAAGGAGATGGGGATCGAATTGAGCAGGAAATAGGACAGGCGCTGGGGCGAGACGATGTCGATATAGGCATAGACCGCGACCAGCAGGAACGGCCGCTTGAACCCCATCAGGAAGAATACGCCCAGAAAGGCGAGGAAGAACAGGTCACGCATCGCCTGTCTCACCCTCCGGCTCTGGATCGCGATCAAGGTCGGGGCGAGACAGCAGGCGCCAGGCCGTCAGCAGGATCACGCCATGGCTGACCAGCAAGGATAAGGTGTCGATCATTATGCGTTCTTGTTCCCGGTAGCCGCCTCATCTTCCTAGCGAGACAGAGTTGACGGGGCGTTAAACCTTTTTCGGCAGACAGGGCTGGCTATGACTCGCATCCTTCATGTGCTGGACCACAGCCTCCCGCTCCACAGCGGCTACACCTTTCGGACCCGTGCGATCCTGCGCGCGCAGATGGCGAAGGGCTGGGCGGTGCGTGGCATCACCGGCCATCGCCATGTCGCGCCACAGCCACAGGACGGCACGGCACCGCTGGAAGAGGTGGTCGATGGCCTCCATTTCCACCGCACGCCGGGGCAGCCCGCGACTGGCAATCCGCTGATTCGCGAATGGCGCGACATAGCGGCGCATGCCGACGCGATCGAATCGCTGGTGCACGATTGGCGGCCCGACATCATTCACGCTCATTCGCCCGTCCTCAACGCCATCGCGGCGCAGCGGGTCGCCAAGCGGCATGGCATCCCGATGATCTACGAAATCCGCGCTTTCTGGGAAGATGCAGCGGTCGGCAACGGCACCGGGACGCAGGGCAGCCCGCGCTATTGGCTAACCCGCCAGCTTGAAACCCATGCGGTGCGCGCCGCCGATGCAGTCGCGGTGATCTGCGAAGGACTGCGCGGCGACCTGATCGCGCGCGGCATCGATCGGGACAAGATCATCGTGTCGCCCAATGGCGTCGACATGGAACAGTTTGGCGATCCCGTCCCGCGCGACCCTGCGCTGACGGCCAGGCTGGGACTGGAGGGAGCCGATGTCGTCGGCTTCATCGGCAGCTTCTACGATTATGAAGGGCTGGACGACCTGATCGCCGCGATGCCGCGACTCGTGCGTGCCCGGCCCAAAGCGAAGCTGTTGATGGTGGGCGGTGGCCCGCGCGAACAGGCGTTGCGCGAACAGGCGATGGCGTCGCCTTTTGCCGATCATATCATCTTCGTCGGCCGCGTGCCGCACGACCAGGTCGAACATTATTATGCGCAGGTCGATATTCTTGCTTACCCACGCAAGGCGATGCGGCTGACCGATCTGGTGACCCCGCTCAAGCCGCTGGAAGCCATGGCGCAGGGGCGGCTCGTCGCTGCGTCGAGCGTCGGCGGCCATCGCGAACTGATCGAGGATGGCGTCACCGGCACACTCTTTGCGCCCGACGATCCGGCGAGCATCGCTGCCGCGCTTGCCGGGCTCTTTGCCGATCGCGCGCCCTGGGATGAACGCCGCGCCGTGGCCCGCGCCTTTGTCGAGCGTGAGCGCAACTGGTCGGCCAATATCCTGCGCTACGAACCGGTCTACCAGCATTTGCTGGCCCAGGCCGACGGCGCGCGGGCGGCGGCCTGACGGCATATGGCGCCACGCGGATCAAGACCGGACCGGGCCGTGGTGATGGCGGCGCTGGGCGGCCTCGTCGCCGCGCTGGCGGTGCTGCTGACCCCGGTGGGGCTGATCGAAATGCTGGTGGCGTCCAGTGGGCTGAGCGAAGCGCTGCCCGCCGCCGCGCCGCCACTTGGCCTCAAGGCCCGAATATTGATCGCTCTTTTCGCCGCTATAATGGTGATGGGGATCATTTTGACGATGCGGCGCGACGCAATTGTGGCGACGGAACCAAGTGAAAAGAAGCAGCGCGTCGAACGCGCCAAGGGAGCACGAAAAATGGGTTTCGCATTTTCCAAATGGGCCGCACTGGCGCGGGGCCGTTCCATCGAATCGATCGAAGGCGCGCCGCCGACGCTGCGCCGGGCCGACGCCCATCCCGATGCGCCAGCGCGCGCACCGATCTTCGCCAGCCGCGACCTGAACGGCGTCGATATTTTCGCGCGCCCTGAATCAGGACGGCGCGGGCTGGTGGCGCAGGCCGTGGTGGACGCGCCTGCCATCCGGTCCACGCCAGATTTTCCCATGCCCGCCGCGCCCTTGCCGGTTGCCGAGGCGGACTTGCCCCAGCCCGCTTTCCTGCGCCCCGCCGCGCCCCTGATCGAGCCGGAGGCGGCAGAAGAGGCCGCACCGGCCATCGAAGCCAAGGCACCCCCGGCGCCCCTGCCAACCCCAGCGCCGCGCCCCTCGACCCAGGGGCTTACGATCAGCCAGTTGACCGAGCGGCTGGAACGCGGCTTGTCCCAGCGTCGCCGCACCGCATCTGACGATGGCATCCGGGTTCTGGCCGACATGCCGCCCGCCATGCCGGTGCCGGTGCGCGACACGCCCGATACCGACACCGACGCCGCATTGCGCGCCGCGCTGGGCACGTTGCGCAGCATGACCGGCCGGGCGCGCTAACTCGCCTACCATTCCTCGATCGTCAGCGCCGACAGCTCCACCCACAGGCCGTCGGCGCTGTCGCCCTCTGCATCGACGCAGATGTCGGCGACGAAATGGCGCGGCAGCACCCATTGCGCTTCGCTGATCCCATCGAGCAGGCGCGCCTTGCTCGCCAATGCCTCCGCCCCGCTGATCGCCAGCCGCACGACATGGCGTCGCCCCTCGAACAAAGCGCTGGCCCAGGGGCGGCTCACTGCCCGTTCGACGCGGGCATTGTCGCCCGCCCGCGCGATCAACTGCGCCAGCAGGCGGGGCAGGGGGTCGGCCGTGCCTTTTCCTATTGCTTGATTTCGGATCAGGTTGCCCGCGCGCACATGCGGATCGATGCTTGTCATTGGCCGCTGCTCCTGCGATATGTGTTCATGAAATGTTCTACACGTCTCTTTATCCGTTCGCCCGGCTCGCGTCCGCCGCGCAGGTCGAAGACCAGCCGTGGATCGCGCACGCTGGCCCGCCCGAAGGTGGCGGGCGGCATCTCGTGGCGGCGAAGGAATGTCTCGATCATGCGCAACAGCATTGGCCTCAATCTCCCCGGTCATGGCGACTCGCCCCACGCGAGCCGTTAGGTATATTCCTATCTCAAAGCCAATTTCCTACTTGTCTAGGAAAAATCTTATCAGTAATGGACGGATCATGGATGAATCGCAGGATGCTCGTATTGCGCTGGAACGGCTGATCGCCGATCGGGGTGAGAATTATGCCGATCTGTCCCGGCTGATCGGCCGCAACCCCGCCTATATCCAGCAGTTCATCAAGCGCGGGACGCCGCGCAAATTGGATGAGGATGACCGCCGCGTGCTGGCCCGCTATTTCGGCGTACCCGAACAGATGCTGGGCGGGACAGCGGCGGCGCCCCTGTCGGCAACGTCCGGCCGGATGCGCAGCTTGCCGGCCGTGGTCGCCGTGCCCCGGCTGGCGCTGGGCGCGTCGGCGGGCGGCGGCACGCTGGACGAGGATGAACGCGCGGCGGGCGTGATGGCGTTCGACGCGCACTGGCTGCGGCACTTGGGCGTGCGGCCGCAGCGCGTGTCGATCATCCGCGTCGATGGCGAATCGATGGCTCCAACGCTTAGCGATGGCGATGACATCATGGTCGATCATGATGATGATGCGCTGCGGCTGCGCGATGGTGTCTATGTGTTGCGGCTCGATGGCGTGCTGATGGTCAAGCGGATCGCCATGGGACCGTTGCGCGGCCGGTTCAGCGTGGTCAGCGACAATATCCATTATCCCGACTGGGCCGATATCGACCCGGCGCTGGTGGACATCGTCGGCCGCGTCGTGTGGACTGGCAGGCGTCTGGTGTAGGTGGTGAGACCACCCTATCTGTGCGCCAAAGGAGTATCGGTGTGAACGACAATGGCGCGGTGATCCGCAAGGGCTTGGAATGGCGCGGCGCGCCGCTGGCGCTAGCGACGGTGGTATCGACCTGGGGATCAGCCCCGCGCCCGCGCGGCAGCCATATGATCGTCCATCAAGACGGCCGGTTCGAAGGCAGTATTTCGGGCGGCTGCGTCGAAACCGATGTCTTGCAGCGCGCCACTGAAGTCATCGCCGGACGTGCGGCCCATGTCGAAACCTATGGCGTGGCCGATGGCGATGCGTGGGAGGTCGGCCTGCCCTGCGGCGGCGAGATCGCGGTGCTGGTTCAGCCGGTGGGGGAGGGTGGTTTCCCCTCCAACTTGTTCGAAGCGATCGACGCGGCCAGTGCGCGGGGGCGGGCGTTGACGCTGGCGACCGATTTGGAGACTGGTATGACGCGCGAAGGGAGCGGGGAGGGACTGTTCCTCAACCGCTACGATCCGCCCCGCCGCCTGCTGATCGTCGGCGCGGTGCAGATCGCCCAGTCGCTCGTGCCGCTGACGCAGGCGATCGGCGTGACCCCGGTGCTGATCGACCCGCGCGGCCGCTTCCTCACCGCCGAACGCTTCCCTGGCGTCGAAATGGACGACCGCTGGCCCGACGACGCCATCGCCGCGCGCTTCCCCGGCGAATCGACCGCCATGGTGACGCTCAGCCACGACATCAAGATCGACGACCCCGCGCTCGCCGCCGCCCTGCGCGCGCCCACCGGCTATATCGCGGCACTCGGCTCGCGCAAAAGCCACGCGGCAAGGCTGGAACGGCTCGCGGCCATGGGCTTTGGCGCGGACGATCTGGCACGGATCGACGGCCCGGCCGGGCTGGATATCGGCGCGATCGGCGCCGCCGAAATTGCGCTGTCGATCACGGCAGGCATGGTGGCGGGATTCAACCGGATGCGGTGAGGGGAGGGTGGAGACAGGGCAGGCAGATTGAAGAACGAAACCGCCCCCAAATGCCGTCACCCCGGACTTGATCCGGGGTCCATGAGCCTCACCCCCTCAATGACGCCATACCGTCGAGCCAATAGATGCCGGGTCAATCCCGGCATGACGGCAAGTGGTAGGAAACTGCTGTATTAAAGTGGCCCTTCCCGGCGTCGAAAATCGAGCAGCATTAAAAACTCGGTTGGCCATGAATCGCGAAGCTGTGATTCGATTAGCGATAGTTCCGCGTCTGTCGTGAGAGTTCTGCCTGAGCGCTTCATTTGGCTGTGCGTCATATTATTAGTTGCGCACCGGCAGTCCATTCCAAGAGGAGGCTGCCAACGCATCCAAAAGGAATGATCCCAAGGCAGAATGACTTTACTTAAAGGGAGATGTGTCGGATCGGTACGCGCATCACCTAACACGATGCCGTACTTAAATGGGAGCGCTGCGCGGGCTTGCTGGTCCCGCTGAGCGCGCGCTGCCGCCCGCGCGAGCTTAAGCGAGACCCTGAAGAAGCGCTCGGCCAGCAAGCGTTCAACACCGGCTCCAAAGCCGATATTGATGTGAGTGACCAAATCAAAGAAGTTAGATTCTGAGCCTCCTCGAAGCATTGTTGTAAGCATCGCAGCGTGCAGTTCCCCAGCGAGAGCTTCTGCGAAGGGCGCCTCCCAATTCAAAGCCGCCATAACTTGCGGCGTCCAGGCAGCGATCAGTAGTCCATCGCGATCCGCGATCCAGTCAATCAGGTCGTTTGCTGCTACCGACACGGCATTCATAGTCTTAAATTGGCCTGGCGACATCGCGTTTTGCATGGGGACAGATGAGCGCTTCCAGACACTCCCCTAACAGCACCGCCCACCATTCTTCCCGCCATAGCGCGCTTCCTGCCGGTCACGAAAAAACGCCGTGCGGTCCATCACTGGCTGCCCCGGATGATGGGCCTCACAATGCCGCAGATAGGCGTCATAGTCGGGCATTCCGACCATCAACCGCGCGGTCTGGCGCAGTGTGTCGAACAGCCCGCTCATGCCGTCGGGACCAGTTGCGCGGGGATTTCCTGCGCGGTCGGCTCCGTGCTGCGGCGCGCGGCGAGGCAGGTGCGGATCGTGAAGACCAGCAGCGACAAGACCACGGCCAGAAACAGCGCGACCAGCGCGGCATCGATTCGGTCGTTGAAGATGATGCGCTCCATCTCCGCCATCGACTTGGCGGGGCTAAGCACTTCGCCTTTGTCCGCCGCCGCGCCGAACTTGGCCGCATGAGCGAGGAAGCCGAGCTTGGGATCAGGCGAGAAGAGTTTGAGCCACCCCGCCGACAAAGTGCAGACCAGCAGCCAGGCGGTCGGGATCATCGTCACCCAGGCGAAGCGGTCACGCTTCATGCGGAACAGCACCGCCGTCGCCAGCATCAGCGCGATCGCGGCGAGCATCTGGTTCGAGATGCCGAAGACTGGCCACAGCGTATTCACCCCACCCAGCGGATCGGTGACGCCTTGATAGAGGAAGAAGCCCCAGGCCGCGACCGTCAGCGCGGTTGCGACGACGCCCGGCACATGGCTCTTGCTCTCCTTGAAGGACGGCACGGCCAGCGCGATCAGATCCTGCAGCATGAAGCGCCCGGCGCGCGTGCCCGCATCCACCGCGGTCAGGATGAACAGGGCTTCGAACAGGATGGCGAAATGATACCAGAAGGCCTTCATCGCCGGGCCGCCGACGACATGGCTGAAGATTTCCGCCATCGCCACCGCCAGCGTCGGCGCGCCGCCGGTGCGTGAAATGATGCTATGTTCGCCGACATCCTTGGCCGTCTGGGTGATGAGGTCGGCCGAGATCGGGAAGCCCATGGCGGTGACGGCAGCCGACGCACTCGCGGCATCGGTGCCGATGATCGCGCCGGGGCTATTCATCGTGAAATAGATGCCGGGGTCCAGAATCGACGCACCGACCAGCGCCATGATCGCCACGAACGCCTCCATCAGCATCGCGCCATAGCCGATCACCGGGGCGTGGGCTTCGCTCGCGATCAGCTTAGGCGTGGTGCCGCTGGAAATCAGCGCATGGAAACCCGACACCGCGCCGCAGGCGATGGTGATGAACAGGAAGGGGAAGAGGCCGCCCGCCCACACCGGCCCGCCGCCATCGACGAACTGGGTCAGCGCGGGCATTTTGAGCGGCGGGGCCATGATGACGATGCCGATGGCCAGCGCCGCGATCGCCCCGATCTTGAGGAAGGTCGAGAGATAGTCGCGCGGCGCAAGCAACAGCCATACCGGCAGCACCGACGCCACGGCGCCATAGCCGATCAAAATCCAGCACAATTGCACCGGCGTAAAGGTGAAGATCGGTCCCCAGACCGGCGAGGCGGCAATCGCCTGCCCATAAACGATCGCAGCGAGCAGCCCGACGAGGCCCAGCAGCGACACTTCGCCGATCCGCCCCGGCCGAATCCAGCGGGTATAGACGCCCATGAACATCGCCAGCGGCACGGTCGCCGCCACGGTGAACATGCCCCACGGACTTTCGGCCAGCGCCTTAACGACGATCAGCGCCAGCACCGCGAGGATGATGACCATGATCATGAAGGCGCCGATCAGGGCGATCGTCCCGGCCCATTGGCCCATTTCCATGCGAATGAGTTCGCCCAGCGACTTGCCGTCGCGGCGCATGGAGATGAACAACACCATGAAATCCTGCACCGCGCCCGCCAGCACGACGCCCACGATAATCCACAGCGTACCGGGCAGATAGCCCATCTGCGCCGCCAGCACTGGCCCGACCAGCGGCCCTGCGCCCGCGATCGCCGCGAAATGATGGCCGAACAACACGGTCCGCTCGGTCGCGACATAGTCCAGCCCGTCTGCGCGGCGCACGGCCGGCGTCGGCCGCGACGGATCGAGCCGCATCACATGGCGCGCGATGAACAGCGCATAATAGCGATAGGCGACCAGAAAGCTGCTGACCGCCGCGACCACGATCCACAGCGCATTGACCGCCTCGCCCCGTGACACCGCCACGACGCTGAGCGCCACCGCGCCGACAATCGCCAACGCTATCCAGGGAAGATGCCGGGTCATCGCTCTCTCTTGTGATCGTCGGTCAGGAGGGGGCACAGTAAGCCGCTCGCCTCAAAAGACAATCGCACGATGGTCGGATCAGCGTCGCCGCGCGAACGGCCAGTCGATCACGCCGCCCGCCCATAGCGCCCACCAGATGATCAGTGGTTGCAGCGCCAGTCGCGGCCCATGATACCACCAGCTCAAATGCACCCCGCCCAGCGGAATGTCGCCCAGCGCATGGTGGATATTGGCGGGCCATACGCACAAGGCATAGAGCGCCAAGCCGATACCGGCCGCCCGGCGCAGCGGCGGCAGCATCAAGCCCAATGCCCCGGCAATCTCTGCTATCCCGGTCAACCAGACGACGGTGGCGGGGAAGGGCACCCAGTCGGGCGTGATGGCGATGAACCCGCCCGGCGACCGAAAATGCGCGACGCCTGCGACCAGATAGATCAGCGCCAGAAGGACGCGCGCAACCTGCCGGGCGCGGCTGTCCCGCCGCACCCTTAGTAGATCCCGCCCTGATCCTGCAAAAAGTCGCTGTCGGTACGCTGGCGGCGCTGGCCGGACGCGGCCTTGGCGGCGGCGACCTTGGCCTGCGCCTCGGCCTCTTCCTTGCGGATGGTGCGGCGCGGTTCGGATTCGGGCTTGAACGCTTCCCAGATGACGGCGGCTTTCGGCTCGCTGGTCGGCCAGGCACCATAGACGCGCTTGCCCGACCGCCGGTCGATCGGCACCATACGGATGCCCGCCGGGGCGACGAAGGGCGTCTTGGGCATGGTTTCCAGGATCGGGGCCATCGCCGCTTTCCAGATCGGCGCGGCGATACGGCCGCCCTGCGCCCAACCGCCCAGGCTGCGCGGCTGATCATAACCGATATAGACCCCCGCGACGAGGTCGGGCGATCCGCCCACGAACCACACATTGGTCGGGCCGTTGGTGGTGCCGGTCTTGCCGAACAGCGGGCGCTTCAAATCCGCCAACACCGTCGCAGTGCCGCGCTGGACCACGCCCTCGGTAATGTGGACGACCTGATAGGCGGTCATCGGGTTCATGACCTGTTTGCCCTCCATGCCGAAGCGGGGCATCGGCTTGCCGTCCCAGTTCGCCATGTTACACCCATCGCACGGTCGCCAGCGTTCGGGCCAGATCACCTTGCCGCGCCGGTCCTGCACATAATCCATCACTTTGGACGGGAATTGCCGCCCCTGATTGGCCAGCGTCGCATAGGCGTTGACCATCTTCTCCACCGTCGTTTCCCCCGCGCCCAGCGCGAAGGAGAGGTAGGGCTGATAATCGCCGATGCCCAATCCCTTGATGGTCCGCACGACCTTTTCCATGCCGGTCTGGCTGGCGGCGCGCACGGTCATCAGGTTGCGCGATTGCTCCACGCCCCAACGCATCGTCTGCGGCCCGGCGCTGCCGCCGGAGAAGTTGCGGAAGCATTTTTGCCCCAGGCCTGCACCCTGATAGACGCATAAGGGGCCATCGACGATGATCGAGGCAGGGGTCATCCCGCTGTCGAGCGCAGCGGCATAGACGAAGGGTTTGATGGTGGAACCAGGCTGGCGCATCGCCTGCGTCGCGCGGTTATAGGAGGAGAGGCGCGCATCGAACCCGCCCTGCATCGCGCGGATGCGGCCCGAATGCACCTCTTCGACCACCATGCCGCCCGACACTTCGGGAATGTTGCGCAAGGCCCAATTGGCACCATTGCGCGCCACGACGATCAGGTCGCCGGGCTGCATCGCGGAAAAGGCCGGGCCACCGCTCTTGCGATAGGCCATTTGCGCCGCGCTTGCGGGCAGAGTCCCGGTGCTGCCGTCGGCAAAGCCGATCTGCGCTTCCGAAGACGTGCGGCTGATGATGACGGCGACGCGCCATTCGGCATAATCGACGTCGATATAGCTGGCCGCCAGTTCGCGTTCCCAGCCATTGTCGATCTTGATCTTGGCGACCGGACCCGACCAACCACGCCCGGCGTCGAAACGCAGCAGGCCGTTGCGCAGGGCGTTGGCGGTGCTGTCCTGCACCACCGGATCATAGGGGCTGCGCACCCACAGGCCACCGGCATAGACGCTGTTGGGGCCGTCCTCCGCCTTTTCGCCGAACAGGCCGATCAGGCGACGACGCACTTCCTCCATATAATAGCCGCCCGCGCGCGCATCGAAGCTGGAACTGTGCATGGCGACCGTGCCGAGCGGCAGCGCCGCCGCCGCATTGCGTTGTGCAGGCGTGATCCAGCCGCTCTTCACCATCTCGCCCAGCGCCCAGTTACGCCGGTCGAGCGCGCGCGCCATGCCGCTTTCGCTTTCGGGGCGATAATTGGCCGGACCCTTGGGCAGGATCGACAGATAGGCCATTTCATGCAGAGCGAGGTCAGCAACGTCCTTGTTGAAATAGGCGCGCGAGGCCGCCTGCACGCCATAGGCATTCCGGCCGAGGAATATCTGGTTGAGATAGAGTTCGAGGATCTGCTGCTTGCTCAGCACATTTTCCATGCGGTAGGCGAGGATCATCTCCTTCACCTTGCGCGTGGGCGAATATTCATCGCCGATCAGCAGATTCTTGGCGACCTGCTGGGTGATCGTCGAACCGCCGCGCGCGCGCTGGCCGGAGCCGAGCTTGCTCGCATAATCGACCACCGCGCCCGCAAAGCCGGGAATATCGACGCCATGATGTTCGAAGAAAGTCTTGTCCTCCGCCGCCAGATAGGCGCGGATCAGCAGCGGCGGATAATCGCTATATTGCAGCTGGACGCGCCGCTCGCGGGCATAGCTGTGGACCGGCTGGCCATTGATATCGCGCACGATCGTCGGCAGCGGCGGCTCATATTCGAGCAGCGTCGCGGCATCCGGCAGACCGCGCGCGAAGATCAGCCAGAACAGCAGGCAAGCGGTGAGGAATCCGCCCAGCGCAATCGCGCCCCAGCGCACCAGCCGCCGTTGCCACAGGCGACGCAACAGCCCGCCTGCGCCACTGGCGTCGCGACGCAAGCGATAGGCAAAGGATGACGGGGCGGTATCGGGGCTGGCCTCTTCCATGGGTACGAGGCTCTAGGGTCAAATTGCGGGCAATGCCAGTATGGATCGCGAGAACGATGTTCCTCCCCGCTCGCGGGGAGGTGGCGCGCGCAGCGCGTCGGAGGTGGTTTGCCCCACGGCACGCCCCTCCACCATTTGCTGCGCAAACGGTCACCCTCCTCGGTACCGGGATCACCGCGAAATTCATCACCCACAGAGTTTTACGTCATCCCCGCGAAGGCGGGGACCCATCTCCGGAGCTAAAATCAAGATGATAAGGTGGGAGATGGGTTCCCGCCTTCACGGGAATGACGATGATTCGTATGCGATCCGCATTTCGCAACGATCCCCGTGTCGGGGAAGATCAACCGCCCGCCGTGCCGCTCCGCATCGCCAGCTTCCGCGCGAAATGGACCTCGATCGCGCGGGCCACGCCGCGCGCGATCTTGGACTGCCCTTCGCGCGATGACAGAAACGCAGCGTCGTCGGCATTGCTGATATAGCCGGTCTCGAACAGGATTGAGGGCGTATCCGGCGCTTTGAGCACCATCAGCGACGCGAAGCGATGATAGCTGCTGCGAAACGGCACATAGGGTGCGGCCTCGCGCTGGAGCAACCGGGCAAAGCTCGCCGAAATGTTGAGCGATTCGCGCTGGGTGAGGTCAATGAGGATCGAGGACACGTCGCCCGACTGGCCGCCCAGATTGACGCCATTGATGATGTCGGCCTTGTTTTCGCGCGCCGCCAGCCGTGCCGCCTCGCGGTCGGACGCGGTTTCCGACAGGGTATAGACGGTCGCGCCCTGCGCCTGCGTATTTTCCGCTGCGTCGGCATGGATGGAGATGAACAGGTCAGCGCCCAGTTTGCGCGCGATGCCATAGCGTTCCTGCAGAATCAGATATTTGTCATCGTCGCGGGTCAGCGCGACGCGCACCCGGCCCGATTTGACGAGCTGGTCGCGGATCGCCTGCGCGATCGCCAGCGTCACATCCTTTTCGCGCTTGCCCATGTCGGTGTTGATCGCACCCGGATCATGGCCGCCATGGCCAGCGTCGATCACCACCAGCGGCCGCGCACCATCGCGCGACCCTTCGACTGAGGGCAGCGAGACGCCGCGTGCCGCCGCCGGGATCGGCACAGTGATCGAATGGAGCCGCTTTTGCGGGCGGGCCGCCATCTCGGCAGGCGCGTCGAAGCGCATGCGGCCCTTGCCCACTTCGCTGCGAAAGCGGCTGTCGGTCACGCCCTGCAGCGCGAAGCTCAGCGATTTGCCATCGGCGGCGATCTGTGCCTGGTCGAGCGTGGCGGGGCTGGCGAGGTCCAGCACCACCCGCGCCGTGTCCTCGCTTAGCTGCCCCTGTCGCACGGCTGACACCGCGCTGCTTGCGGGGGCGAAATGGCCGCGTCCGACCTGCGCACCATCGATATCCAGCGCGATCCGGCGCGGCGCGTCCAGCAGGAAGGCCGACGCGCCATTCACCCGATCATCGAAGCGGACGACGACCCGGTCATTCTGCACGAAGACACCGGAAATACCACCGGCGCTGCCGGGAACCGACAGGGCGATCGTGCTTGCCAGGGCAAGGCTCAGAAACATGTACCGCTTGTGCAACGCAGCCCAGTCAGCCGTCCAGCCAAATTTCATGCTGTTTACATCCGTCCAGCGTCCCCACGCTAAAGGCCGGGTTAAGCATCGCCGCCTTGGATTCGGTAAAATGAGAGAGTTAACGGCATTTTCAGCATGAAGCGGCAGAAGGGGCGCGGCGGACGGTGTCCGCGACATAATATTTCCTGCAGCCGTTGCTCCCTACCGCTTTGGCTGCTACCCATTCACATTCCTGCAATGTCCGTCTTTTCCATACGGCGCGGCGCAGGCCCAAGAAGACGGCAGGTTGGCGCGATCCGCGCCGCCGCGCCGATGTTATGAACAGGTTGACGCTGCATGAGGCATGAATTTCCATCCACGCTGACCCCGGCAACGGGCGTCGCGGCGTGGTTGGTTCGGCCCGGCGCCATGTCCGGCCCTGCCGACGCAGCAGACGCGCAGTTTTTCCATCTAACCCGGACGATGCCGACATCCGCGCCCTTACCGGCGCGCAGGCGGCCGTCCCTTCACTATCGCATGGTGGCCCGGCCCAGCGCCGTCGACCGCCATCGCCGGAGAATCATAAATGACAATGCGTATGCTGATCGACGCGCGCCACCGGGAAGAAACCCGTGTCGCGGTCGTCAAAGGTAACCGGATCGAAGAATTCGACTTCGAATCCTCCGAGCACAAGCAGCTCAAGGGCAATATCTATCTGGCCAAGGTGACGCGAGTCGAACCCTCGCTCCAGGCGGCCTTTGTCGATTATGGCGGCAACCGCCACGGCTTCCTCGCTTTCAGCGAAATCCACCCCGACTATTATCAGATCCCGCGCGAAGATCGCGAAGCCCTGCTGCGCGAAGAGCGCGAGCACGCCGAAGAAGAGGCCGCGTTGCGCGCCGACTTCGACGATGAGGACGAGGATGGCGAGGGCGTCGAGATCGTCGAAGCGACGCATCATCATGACGATGATGAAGATAGCGCACCCGAAGGCGAAGCGGCCGAGGGCGAGGCGTCCGAAGGTGGTCGTCCGAACCGGGGCCGTCGCGGCAAGCCCGGCGATGATGCGGCCGAGGAACTGCGCCGCAAGCGCATGGCGCTGCGTCGCCGCTACAAGATTCAGGACGTCATCAAGCGCCGCCAGGTGCTGCTGGTCCAGGTCGTCAAGGAAGAACGGGGCAACAAGGGAGCGGCCCTGACCACCTATTTGTCGCTCGCCGGCCGCTATTGCGTGCTGATGCCGAACACCAGCCATGGCGGCGGTATTTCGCGCAAGATCAGCAATGCGGCCGACCGCAAGCGGCTGAAGACGATCATCGCCGAAATGGCGCTGCCGTCGTCCATGGGCTGTATCGTCCGCACCGCCGGGCTCCAGCGCACCAAGCCCGAAATCAAGCGCGACTTCGATTATCTCGCCCGCCTGTGGGACGAGATTCGCGAAAAGACGCTGCAGGCCGCCGCGCCTGAACTGATCCACAATGACAGTGACCTCATCAAGCGGGCGATCCGCGATATCTACAATAAGGATATCGAAGAAGTCATCGTCGAGGGCGAGGAAGGCTATCGCGCTGCCAAGGACTTCATGCGCCTGCTGATGCCGAGCCATGTGCGCCGCGTGAAGCAATATGCAGACCCTGTATCGCTGTTCCAGCGCGCCAGCGTCGAAGATCAGCTGGCCGCCATGTACAACCCGGTCGTGCAACTGAAATCGGGTGGCTATCTGGTCATCAACCCGACCGAAGCCTTGGTGTCGATCGACATCAACTCCGGCCGCTCGACCCGTGAACATGGCATCGAACAGACCGCCGTCGCCACCAACCTGGAAGCCGCGCGCGAAATTGCGCGCCAGTTGCGCCTGCGCGACATGGCGGGCCTCGTCGTCATCGACTTTATCGATATGGAGAATAACTCCAACATCCGTAAGGTCGAGAAGGCGATGAAGGAAGCGCTGCGCGACGATCGCGCCCGCATCCAGGTCGGCCGCATTTCGGGCTTCGGCCTCATGGAAATGAGCCGTCAGCGTCTGCGCACCGGCGTATTGGAAGCCTCGACCCGCCAATGCCCGCATTGCGAAGGCACCGGCCTTGTCCGCACCGCCTCGTCGGCGGGCCTGTCGGCGTTGCGCATGCTGGAAGAAGAAGCGGCCCGTGGTCGCGGCAACTGCATCACCCTGCGCGCCAGCCAGGAAGCGGCCTTCTACGTCCTCAACAACAAGCGTCGCGAACTGGACGAGATCGAGCAGCGCTATGGCGTGCGGATCGAAATCCTGCCCGATGGCGAAGTCGAGGGCGCGCGCATGTCGGTCGAGGCCAGCGGCCCGCGCCCTGAGCGCGTCGTAAGCTACGCGCCGCTGCCCGAAGACGACGAGGATTTCGACGTCATCGAGGAAGAGGAAGAAGCGGAAGTCGAGGAAGAAGAGGCTGAAGAGCCCGAAACGCCCGCCGAAGCCGCCGACCGCGCTGAACGGGGCGAGGATCGCGAAGGCGGTCGTCGTCGTCGCCGCCGTCGTCGTCGTCGTGGCGGTCCGCGTGAGGATGGCCAGACGGAAGGCGCCGCCGAGGGTGAGGGCGCTGTAGAAGGCGATAGCGAAGCCGATGCCGACGCAGAGGGTGAAGCCGAAGCCGAGCCGGTCGAAGCCAATGACGGCCCCGAAGAGGAAGGCGGCGCACGTCGTCGCGGTCGTCGCGGTCGTCGTGGTGGTCGTCGCCGTCGCGAAGGTGGTGATGAGACTGTGAACGCGGAAGCAACCGAATCGGCCGACGCCGAGCCGGTCGTGGAAGACGCGCCGGTCGAGCAAGCGCCCGTCGAGGAGGCTCCTGCAGAGGACGCCCCCAAGACTCGCCGCCGTCCCCGTGCCCGCAAGCCCAAGGCTGAAGCCGAAGCGGTCGTAGAGACCGTCGAAGCCCCGGCCGAAGCGGTTGTCGCCGAGGAAGCGCCGGTCGAAGCCCCGGTCAAGCCCAAGCGCACCCGCCGCACCAAGGCGCAGATCGAAGCGGAAGCGGCTGCGGCGGCCGAAGCACCGACTGCCGAGGAAGCCCCAGCCAAGCCCAAGCGCACCCGCCGCAAGAAGGCGGACGCCGTGGCCCAGGATGCCGCACCGGACGCCGCGATCGAGGCAACTGCTCCGGTCGAACCGACACCGGCACCGGTGGCCGAATCGGTCGTCGCTGATGGCGATGCGCCAGAAGCCCAGAGTGACGACGGGCAGAATGAAGACGGCACGCCCCGTCGCGGCTGGTGGCAGCGCACCTTCGGCCAATAAGCCGGACGGGACGCCACCGCCATGAACAAGCGCCGCTGCCCTGCCGGTCCCGACCGGAGCGCAGCGGCGCTTTTCGTTTCGCCTCGCTTCACGCGCGGTTCAGGGCGACCATGGCACCGCGCGGCGGTGATGGTCTGCTCTCCTACATGCCACGGTCACCGCTGATGCGGGGCCGGTTGAAACTCGTCGCGCTCGCGGCCTTGGCGCTTACCAGCGTCGCGCGCCCCGCGCTGGCGCAAAGCATCTTGCGCGATGCCGAAACCGAAGCGTTCATGGCGGATATGTCCGCCCCGCTGGTCAAAGCGGCCGGCATGCAGCCGCGCAATGTCGAGATCATGGTCATCAACGACCCCGAAATTAATGCCTTCGTCGCGGGCGGCCAATATGTCTGGGTGCATAGCGGCCTGATCGCGCAGGCGGACAATGTGAACCAGGTGCAGGGCGTGGTCGCGCACGAACTCGGCCATATCGAGGGCGGGCATATCGTCCGCTTTGGCGAGGGCATGCGCGAAGCCACCGGCGTGACGCTGCTCAGCCTGGTGCTGGGCGCAGCGGCGATCGCGGCGGGCGGCGCGGAAGCGGGCCTAGGCATCATGGGCCTGGGCCAGCAGGCCGCGATGAGCCGGTTCCTCGCCTTTTCGCGCGGGCAGGAAAGCTCAGCCGATCTGGCGGGTGCGCGCTATCTGAGCGCCGCGGGGGTCAGCGGCAAGGGCAGCCTCGAATTCTTCAAGAAGCTGCAAAATCAGGAATATCGCCTCGCGATTCCGCAGGACAATAGCTACGGCCGCACCCATCCGCTGTCAGGTGAGCGCATCAATGTGCTGCGCGAAGTCTATACCGTCGATCCGGCATGGGAGAGGCCGGTCGACCCGCGGCTTGAAGCTCGGTTCGAGCGCATCAAGGCGAAGCTGGTCGGCTTCGTGTCCGAACCCACCCAGACCTTGCAGAAATATCCCGAAAGCGACCAGTCGATCCCGGCCCATTATGCCAGGGCCTATGCCTGGCACAAAAGCGCCTATCCCCAGCGCGCCTTGTACGAGGCGGACGCGCTGCTCGCGGCTGCGCCGAACGACCCCTATTTTCTGGAACTCAAGGGCCAGATATTGCTCGAAAGCGGCCGTCCCAAGGATGCGGTCGCGCCCTTGCGCGAAGCGGTCAAGCGCACCAACCAGCCGTTGATTTCCGTCCTGCTTGCCCACGCCCTGATCGCGACCGAAGATGAGGCCAATTTCGCCGAAGCCGAAGATGTGCTCCGCATTGCGGTAGCGCGCGACCGGGAAAATCCCTTCGCCTGGTATCAGCTGGGCGTGGTCTACGCCCGTCGTGGTGACACGCCGCGTGCCGCGCTCGCGACGGCGGAACGCTATGCGATGATGGGCCAGCATCCCATGGCGCTGCGCAGCGCCGACGCCGCGATGCAGGGGTTGCAGCAGGGCACGGTTGACTATCTGCGGGCGCAGGATATCGCCATGACCTCGCGCGCGGCGATCGAGCAGCAGCGGAAGAAAAGATAAAGATGACAGACCAGCTCCGGCCCAGCTTTCGCGCGGCCCTTTCCAACAGGACGATCCAGATGACCCTTGGCGCTATCGCCTTTATCGCGGCCGCCGCTGGCACTGCGCTCGCTGTGCAGGCACCTACCAGCGTCGCCGCCACCGATAAGGCGGCGATCGAGAAGATAGTCCATGACTATATTCTCGATCACCCGGAGATCATCCCGCAGGCGATCGAAAAATTGCAGGCCAACCGGATGTCGACCACCATCGCCGATAATCGCGCCGCGCTTGAAAAACCCTATGCCGGGGCGTGGGAAGGCGCGGCCAATGCCGACGTCACCGTGGTCGAATTTTTCGACTATGCTTGCGGCTATTGTCGCGCCTCGCTGCCCGACCTTGCCAAGCTGGTCGCTGCCGATGCCAAGGTGAAGGTCGTCTATCGCGAACTCCCCATCCTGTCGGAAGAAAGCAGCGACGCAGCCAAGGTCTCGCTGCTCGCCGCCGAACGCGGCCAATACATGGCCTATCACAAGGCCATGTATGGCGCGGGCCGGGTGACGCGC
>Ga0209231_1000074_pt1 | contig 72784 bp, 56 predicted proteins | sample Deesub45470m_DNA_FD_188086 | JGI IMG/M metagenome (GOLD analysis project Ga0209231, IMG submission 188086) | Deep subsurface microbial communities from North Pacific Ocean - 450_OLKR46/470m Metagenome (SPAdes) (version 2) | ecosystem: Environmental > Terrestrial > Deep subsurface > Unclassified ...
GTGTACAACTCAATGCAACAGGAGGAACAAGTTACAGTTGGTCGCCAACAACAGGTTTATCCAATCCAAATATAGCGAACCCAACCGCTTGTCCAACAGTTAATACAACCTATGTAGTAACCGTTAGCAATGCAGCCAATTGTACAGCAACTGATAGTGTAACCATAACAATTAACCCACTTCCAACGATAACAGCAAGTAACGACACTACTATTTGTGACGGAAGCTGTGCACAATTAAATGCTACAGGAGGGACAAGTTATGTTTGGTCGCCATCAGCAGGGTTATCAGATAGTACTATTGCTAATCCAACAGCTTGTGTTACTACTCCAACTACTTATGTGGTTACAGGAACAGATGCTAATGGCTGTGTTAATTCAGATACGGTAACAATCAGCATTAATCCTTTACCAACGATAATAGCAGGTCCTGATGTTTGGGTATGTGTAGGAGATAGTGTTCAAATTTTTGCTAATGGAGGAACGAGTTATACTTGGTCGCCAGTAGCAGGATTAAGCAATCCTAACATTTCAAATCCTATGGCAGCTCCTGCGAATACTACCACCTATATAGTAACAGGAACGGATGCTAACGGTTGTTCTAATACAGATAGTGTTGTAGTTACAGCAAATGATACTGTGCCGATTAGTTTAGCTAACGATACTACTATTTGTGCTGGAGACTCAGTTCAGTTAGGAGGAAATCCTACCTCTGTAACTGGAACAACATTTAGTTGGTCACCTGCTGGTTCGTTAAACAATCCTACTTCAGCAAATCCAATAGCTTTCCCAACAGTTACTACTACATATTACGTTACCGCTACTAACGATACTTGTTCCACAACAGATTCAATAACGGTTACAGTTCATCCAATATCTAACATTAGTGCAGGAAATGATTTAAGCATGTGTTTTGGAGATACTGTTCAATTGAGTGCTAGTGGAGGAGCTAGTTATGTATGGTCTCCGGGCAATTCACTTTCGGATTCTACTATTTTTAATCCATTGGCATTCCCAACAGTTACCACTCCTTATGTAGTTAGTGCTTTAGATACCAATGGCTGTTCTAATAGTGATACAGTATTGGTTACTGTAAATCCATTGCCGACTGTAAATGCAGGGATTGATGTTTCTATTTGTGAAGGAGATACTGCTCAATTACAAGCTACAGGAGCTTCGAGTTATCTGTGGACACCAAGTGCGGGTTTATCGGATACTACTATTGCTAATCCGTTGGCGTTTCCAACAGTTACTACTATTTATGTTGTAACAGGAACAGACACCAATAGTTGTTCAAATACAGATACAGTGGTAGTAAATGTAAATGCATTACCCACTATAGTCGCTTTTAGTGATACTGCGGTTTGTTCTGGCGTTTCAGTTCAGCTGAATGCCACAGGAGGAAGTGCTTATACATGGACTCCTGTTGCAACATTAAATAATGCTAACATTCCGAACCCAATTGCATCGCCTATTACAACTACTACTTACCAAGTTGTTGGTGTTGATACGAATGGATGTTCGAATGTTGATTCAGTTACCATTACCATCAATGCCTTACCAACTATAAATGCAGGTACTGATGTAGCTATTTGTATAGGAGATACTGCTCAATTGCAAGCTTCAGGAGGAAATGGATATCTATGGACACCAAGTGTGGGATTATCGGATACCACTATCGCTAATCCGTTAGCTTTCCCAACAGTTACCACTACTTATATTGTGATGGGTACAGATACTAATGCTTGTGAAGGAACAGATACCATTTTGGTAACCGTAAATCCGTTACCTACAATTAGTGCTGGATTAACCGATACGGTTTATATGTGTAATGGAGATTCTGCTCAGCTAAATGCTACAGGAGGAACAAGTTATGTATGGACGCCAACTACCAATATCACTAACAATACTATTGCTAATCCGTTTGTTTTCCCTCCAGTTACCACAACTTATTATGTAACAGGAACAGATGCGAACTCATGTAGTAACTCCGATTCTGTGGTAGTAAGCGTATTTGCTATACCTAATTTAACGGATACAGTTATTTGTATTGGCGATAGTATTCAACTAACAGCTTATGGTCCACCGGGAGCAACTTACACATGGACGCCTTCAACTGATTTGTCAAACCCTAATATTGCTAATCCATATACATCAACCACTGTAACAATTACTTACACAGTTACTGTTCAGGATACCAATGGATGTATTGACACAACACAAATTACGGTTACTGCCGAAGATAAGCCAAATGCTGCATTTACGGTAGAAACAACACCTGCTTGTGATGGAATATTAGCTGTTTTTGATAATACCAGTACGGGAGCAGATAGCTATTTATGGTTATTTGGAGATGGTAGTCAGTCAAATGAAACGCATCCAACTTATACATTTACTTATGGAGCTTCGTTTACTACTATTTTAAATGCTTATAGTACCAATGGTTGTTTAGATACAGCTTCATTTAATATTTCATCATTAAGTTTTGAAGAACAGTTTAACTTAACGCCACCAAGCGTGTTAACACCAAATAGAGATGGGCATAATGATGAATTTAAGTTAGATTTACCCGAAGCAATAAGTGCATGTACTAACATTGAAATATTTAACCGTTGGGGAATGAAAATGTTTGAATCTAAAGGACAAAATATTGGTTGGGATGGAAGAACTACTGCTGGTGAAGAAGTTCCTGATGGTACCTATTTCTATATTGTAGATGTAAAAGGTATTGTTAAAAAAGGTTCGATTACCTTAATGAGGTAGTTCAGATTGTTTGAGTACCAAGGGATAAAATAATTTTTGAAAGCACTGACTTTTTAGTGATATTTGCCTTTGATACTCAAACAATTTAAAAACATGAACAAATTACTTTTATTTGTATTAAGCATTGGTCTTTTTAATTTTTCATTTGGACAGCAGCAAAGCTTACCAATTAACCCTCATCAAAATGCATTTGATGTAGCCTACCAACAATATCCACAAGTTCCGAAAGGAATATTGGAAGCCGTTTCATTTACCATGACTCGTTTTCGTCATATAGAAAATGAACATAAAGGTTGTACTGGATTGCCATTGGTTTATGGTGTGATGGGGTTAACATTAGATGGTGAAGGTTATTTTAAAAATAATTTGAATTATGTTGCTCAATTATCTGGAATAAGTGTTCAGCAGATAACAGATAATCCACAACAAAATATACTTGCTTTTGCAGCAGCTTATAATGCCTTATTACAGCAAGTAAGCGGCAATAAAAGTAATGTTGAAAATCATGTTTCTATTTTAGCCACACTTAGCGAGTTGCCTTATAATGGTTTACAACAAGATTTTGCATTGAATTCACATTTATATTCGGTTTACAGTTTCTTAAATGATAAAGCTGCACAAGCTCAGTATGGTTTTCCACAACATACTTTTAGTATGGAGAAAATTTTTGGAAAAGAAAATTTAAGCATTTTAAGTGCTAAGTATATAAAAGTTACGGATGAAACCGTAACAGATGCAAACGGAAATGCTTATCAAACTTCTAACATAGGTAATAAATCGCCTGATTATCCACCAGCACTTACTAACCTAACTTCATGTAATTATAGTTCTAGAAATGGAGTAGCTGTTTCTGCCGTAACCATACATACTATTCAAGGAAGTTATGCAGGAGCTATTTCTTGGGCGAACAACTGTTCTTCTAATGTTTCTTATCATTATGTATTACGTTCTTCAGACGGACAAATTACTCAAGTGGTATTAGAAGCTAACAAAGCTTGGCATGTAGGTTCGGAAAACCCCTACACTATTGGTTTTGAACATGAAGGGTGGGTAAACGATTCTACATGGTACACTGCTGCTATGTACCAATCTTCTGCTGCTTTAGCTAAAGATATTACCCAAAGTGGTTACGGAATTAGTGCGTTGAGAACAGCTTATTTCCCTTGGTCAAGATTTACAAGATACAACGTTGCAGGAATTCCTGGAAGTTGTGTAAAAATTAAAGGACATCAGCATTATCCTAATCAATCTCATACCGATCCGGGACAAAATTGGGATTGGGATTATTACTACAAACATTTAAACAACGCTACAACAGTTACTAATTATACTGCATCATCAGGAACGGTGACTGACTTAGGAGGTACTACAGGAAATTATACTAATGATGAACGTACCTTGTATTTAATTCAACCTACAGGTACTAGCCAAATTAACCTTACTGTCAACCAGTTTGATGTTGAAAATACGTGGGATTACCTTTATATTTATAATGGAACAAGTGTGTTTTCGCCAAAAATAGGAGAATATACCGGAACTTCTATTCCATCAACCTTTACTGTAAATGGAAGTGCAGTGTTGATAGAATTTCGTTCCGATTGTGCTACAACAGCACCAGGATATAGTATTAGTTGGAACGCGGTTTCTCCGGATATAATTCCTCCCACCACCTCCGTTTCAGCTCCAATAGGCTGGGTAACCAGTAACTTTACTGCCAACTTTACCGATGCAGACAATATAGGCGGCAGCGGCATCCAAAAAAGCTACTACCAAGTTATCGATTTTGATGGCACCGAATGGAGAGCCAATGCCAACAATGGCTTCTTTGCCGATAACTTTGATACCAACATCCATTCCGAATGGACACCCGTAGTAGGAGTATGGAGCATCAATAACGGAGCACTATACCAATCCGATGAAAACGAAGGCAACACCAACATATCCGCATACCTCAACCAAAGTTTATCCAACAGGCATTTATACCACTTTAAAGCAAGGATAAACGGTACAGGAACCAACAGAAGAGCAGGATTTCATTTCTTTGCCGATGATGATACCCTTACCAACAGAGGCAACTCTTACTTTGTGTGGTTTAGAGTAGACGATGCCAAACTACAAATCTATAAAGTAGTAAACGATGTATTTGGTCCACCCGTATTAGACATGCCACTAACCACCGTTGCAGGTCAACTATACGATTATAAAGTAATATACGATAGAATATCAGGCGATATGATTATTTACAGAGATGACACCTATATCACCACTTGGAACGACAGCTCACCATTAGCTACAGGAAGCTACATATCATTCAGAAGTGGAAATGCCAACATGTCCGTAGCCGAACTAAAAGTATATCGCTCCAGGTATCCATCAGTAACCGTAAGTGTAGGAAACCCAACCACATCAGATATTCGTTACCAAAACCCTAACCCAAGCACCCCAAGCGGAAAAGTAAAATCCATAGTAGATGATAATGCCAACAACATATCCAACATAGCAGAACAACTCATTAATGTAGATTGGACATCACCACTAACCTTTACCACCAATGATGGAACAGCAGCAGACATAGATACCACCAACACCAACACCCAACTAAGTGCCAATTGGACAAGCACTACCGACCCACACTCTAATGTAGTAGCGTATTGGTATGCCATAGGTACCACAGCGGGCGATTCCAACGTAGTATCATGGACCAACAATGGAATGAATATCGCTATTACCCATACAGGCTTATCCGTACCATTTAATCAAGATTACTATTTCTCTATAAGAGCAGAAAACGGAGCAGGATTACTTACGCAAGTACCAACAGACGGACAATGGGTAGTAATGGCAACCAACATCAATGAAATAGCCACAGCAAGCTTTTCAGCCTATCCCAATCCGTTTACAGAACAACTCAACATAGAACTAAAACAAGCACAAGCAACAGCAATAAGCCTATACGACAATAGTGGAAAACTGATTTTTACTAAAAACATCAGCACCACTACCACTATAGACATGAGTACTTACCAACTAAAAGCTGGGAATTATCATTTAACAATTACCGCCAACGATAAAATAGATGTTGTGAAATTGTTGAAGCAGTAATTGTTAGAAATAGAAAAGCATAGCAAAAGCTACGCTTAGGTAGATTTGTGAAAATACTCTTTTACGTCTCACCTCTGTTGCATATAAATCTCCTTGTTATTGCGGGAAAAACAGAACATCAACCTGCCCTGTTTCATCATGATGTTGAATTAAAACAGTATTTTCAGCTCCAACATCCTTTCTTCGATAAACTCTTTCTCTTGTATTATTTTTTTTCTCGTACTTTGCTGCAAGGGAGTCTTCTCTTTTTCCTGTTACCATGGGTTTTCCATCCTTTGAAAAATCCCAATAAAGACCTGAAGTTTCTAATCGAGCCACTCCGTTTTTTCTCAAATCTAATCCCATGTATAGTAAACTACCAGTTCCGGCATTTAATCCTTCTATATCATATTCCCAAATTAGTTTTCCTTTAAGGTCATATTTTTTTATAAAAATCGTTCGAACGTGGTTTTCTCTTACATTTGATTTTAATTGTTCTAAACCAAACACGTAAATGAAGTTGTTTTTTGTATCAATTTTTACCGCACATTTACTTCGTGGTAAAAGTTGTTCATTTACGCTTAAAATGTCATCATTAACAATATAGGATACACCATTATTGGTGTGACTACTAGTTGCCCGAACACTATTTAACCTCTCAACATTTTTTCTATTAAAACTAATCTGAACATCATTTAATGTTGAGTTATAATAGTCTTTTTTAATGACATTAACTTTAATGGTAAACCCATCATCAGTTTTTTCACTAAAAACGGAAGAAAAGTAAATCCCACGCTCATCATGGGTATCATAAGACCAAAACGAAGTATTTTTGAGCTCGGTTTTTAATTTGGGAAATTTTAGGTTTATCTTCTTTTCAGAAAAGGTGGATTGATCTATTTTATATAACATAAGTTCTTCTTCTTCCTTTTTTTTAGGATGAGTTTCTTTGCCATATTTAGAAAGTATAAAGCATAAATTACTATCATTTGCAAAAACAGTTTTAAGGTTTCCTGTTGATAAAGATTTCCATTTAGTTGCATTGATAGTATGTTTTTTTACTTCACCATTTAAACTTATCTGTTGAATAAGATTACCAGATGGCTTATTGAGTTTTTCTATGTGGTAAATTTTTGATCCAGAAATATTCGATAATATAATATTTCTGTATCGCTGATCAACCATTTCTTTCTCAATTGGTTTTTCCCAAATCAATCTACCATCCAAACCAACGTACCATAGTTTCCAATTAACGTTTTTTGTATTTTCAGAATATCTCCCATTTTCACCTGTTTTTATTACCGCTCCTTTACCATCTATTCCCATTACATCAATTATAGCCTCCCCTTCATTAATTTGAATAGTTAACTCTTTTTCTTGAGCATTAAGCACTCCGAAAAGAGTGATAGCGAGTGTACTTATTATTAATTTAAAATTCATCATCCTTTATTTTCAATTAACGCCAAAAATATTAAATAATTAGCTAACTAAATAAATCATAGTAATAAATACCACAAATGCTGTATTATTTAAGTTGAATCTAAATAATAAGGTTGTTTCACTTTATGAAACAACAGTTTATAGAACACAAAAAACCCTATAAAAAAAGTATATTTGTTTAAAAGAAATTCAATTAATTATTTGTAAATCCCCAATAATTTAAATTATTGGGGATTTTACATCTAGTAAGATATTAATTACTGAATTTCAGTAACAAAATTTAGTTCTACATCCGTATCTCCAGGAGCACAAGTGCCGTCTTTTACACCTGGTTGGTGTTTTAAAACTACTTGAGTGGTACCAACAGAAGCAGTTCCTGTAGTCCATTGAGAGGCTAAACCTATTTCATAAGTACCATCAGAATCAGTTCTGATAATGCTTAGGTTTACATTAGTAGGAGTGAAGCAAAAAATATGTTCATCAGCTTCTTCAACTATTTCTGTAGTAATGTTCTCCACAGGATTTTTAGATTCATCAAATACTTCTAAGTTAGCGTTGTAAACAGTATTAGCAGCTAATCTGATGGTGTCAAATTGTGTTGGCGCATTTCCACCATCACCATCAGGGTCTCTAAAAAATACAGTTACTGGTGGCTCAATACCTGCGGTATCTACAAATGTAATTTTAACAGTAGTAATTAATTCTTCTTCGTTTACTGGAGGATTTGAAGAGGATGGTTTTGGAGAATCATCGTCTTTTTTACAACCAATCATTAAGGCGGCTGCTAAGAATAGAAATAAACTTGCTTTGGTTATTTTTTGTATTGTTTTCATATTTTTTTATTTTAAAATGTTGTTTTTAATTGTAGTATAAAATTTCTACCCATCTCATCGCTATAATATCTGAATTTGTTGAGGTAATCACGATAAGTGGTGTTTAATAAATTATTGATTTGCATCCCGATAATTAGCGGCACAGTTTGTTTTTTGGTTTTGTATAATGGAATTTCCAATCCGGCTTGTAAGCTCAGCAATTCATAACCTTTTGGTGGTGGTACAAAATCAGAATTAGCCTCATACCTGGTTTGTTCTAACACATGTTGCAACGAAACACCTATAAATAAATTTTTTAATGATTTTAAACTATCTACATGAAAGTTAATACCATTTTCAAATCTATCGGAAGGAATGCCGTATAGCCATTCATCAGCGGTTTCATCAAACGCTCTAATTAAAGAGACTTTTCCTGTATAAGTAACATTTTTATGGAAATGATACTCCACTTTTGTGTCCACACCTTTAAATGTAGCAGTTGTTTGCTTGTATCTAAAAGTAGGAAAAGCACCTCTAATGGTTAGTGTTGGCGGCAACTCAGGAGCTAGATAAATATAATCAGCAATGTGGTTGTAATAGCCTTCCACTTGAATTAGCAGTTTTTCAGCACGATATTCTACAGAAAAAAGGTTGTTATAAGCCTTTTCAGGAGAAAGCGTTCTGTTGCCAATTTCTACAGCAGCAGCACCATGATGAACACCATCGCTAAACAACTCGTTTATCCCTGGTGGACGCCAAGCTGAACCAAAGTTATATCCTAACGTTATATTATCAGTAAGCTTATAAACACTACCTATTGTTCCGGAAAAATTATCATAGTTAAAATCAGGTTCGGTTAGTTCTTCTTTTTCCCAAACATAAGCTTGTTGGTAAATTTTATCGTACCGAACACCACCTTCAATCTGGAGTTTGTAATTATTACTTGTCCAGTTTTCTATCCAAAAAATACCCGAGCTGTATTTAATAAAATTGGGAATAAAATTTCTGCCTTCCGTGGTGTTTCCCTGATAAAATCCACTCACACCAATAGAGCCTTTAAACTTTTTAATTCTTTCGTGTTCCCAAATTAAGTCGCCCGTGTGTGTGGTTAATCCAAATTTAAGATCGGGCAAATTAGGGTCGTTTTCTCTACCTCTTGGTTGGTGCTTATCAAATTCATTTCTCAGGTTAAACTGACGGGCATAAACTAACTCCAGTTTTCCTACTTTTCCTGTAGCCACATAACTTTTTACTTTAAACAATTCATGTTCAATTTTTTGATATGGGCGTTCTATATCGTAAGTAAAATCAGCTTTTTCTAAAGGTTCTTCGGCAGCAAAAGCAGTTTGTAAATCGGTAAGATTTCCAATATGAGCACCTGAAAAAATGCCAATAATGGAGTTGAACTGACTGTAAAATAGCTCCACACCGTATTTCTCTTTATTCAGCCCTAAAGTCCACGAAAAATTCTGTTCTTCCACACCAGTATTTTTAAGAAAATAGTTGGGAGTGTGTACATTTCCACTTTTTTTCAGAGAACCTTGCACACGCCAAGCAATACCTAAAAGTTTATTGCTTTTTCCTTCTAACATCGCAGAACTAACTCCTTGTTGTCCGTTAGAAGATCCTATGGCATTAATTTCACCATTAATTCCCGAACTGTCGGGTAAGTCGGCAGCTTCTACCAAAACAACACCACCAATAGCATTTGCACCATAACGCACACTTTGAGCACCTTTTACCACACTAAGTTTATTGGCAATAAAAGGATCAATTTCAGGAGCGTGTTCGCTTCCCCATTGTTGTCCCTCTTGCCTAATACCATTATTTAGAATAAGAATTCTATCGCTATGCATCCCATGAATTACAGGTTTAGAAATAGAATTTCCCGTTGTAAGCGTTGTAACTCCAGTAAGTTCTTTCATGCTTTCACCTAAAGTTCTACCTCTGGTTTTAGTAAGTTCTTCCGGAGAAAGTTCTTTTTTTACAACAGAACTAAGCGGTTTTATTTCATTTTCTATGATAGCAAATTCTTTCAATTCCTCAATATGATGTTCTAAATAAAAGGTCTTTTTAGTGTGTTGAGTAATCAATATTTGTTGCGTATCTGGCTCACAACCAATATGACCAATAACCAGTGTGTAATTTTGCTTACACAGGTTGGGAACGACAAAAACACCGTTCATATCGGAAATAAATCCTTTTTCTAATTCAACAATATAAATTGTAGAAAAAGATAACGCTTGTTGATCATGTTCGTCAATTACAATTCCTGAAAGCGTAAACTCGCAAGAAGGTGTTTGTGAAAACACCACAGATTGACTAACTATGCTCAACAAAATTAAGAGCAACAAACCCTTCATTTTGATTGAATTAATTGTGAATTAGTTCCAATAGCAATATTGCTGTAAGAACATAAAAAAATATTGATTTTTTAACGTGCCGAAAAATCGGGATGATTAAGGAATTATTAAAAAATAAACTACACGCCCTGACTTGTTCTTTTGCTCTTTTTTTGCGTTGTAAAATCGTTAAATAGTCAAGGTTATTCGCCTCATTTACGCCTTAAAAAACAACAAAATTACTACATCAATTTTGCATATTTTATTTCTTGATAATTCCTAAGCGGTGGGTGGCCCTCTGAGAGGAGTGTTTTTATTCGTGTGTTTATTAATGAAAACCGTTAAGTATTCACTAACAATGGTTTTTTCATTTAAGAAACTAAAGAAAAGGTGGTTTTTATTGGTTGCTTCTGAAGAAGCAGAGAAGTTGAACGTACAAACTAAATCTTCTTGTTCGTGTTCAACATGGTGAAAGTGTTTTTCTGTTTTTGCATCGCAATGTATGCCTTCATGATGAAAAAATAATTCGTGAACCGTTCTTCCTAAATAAGCGTAGGAAATAGCAATAATAAGTAATAGACTGATATGTTGCTTTATGCGATTCATAATTAGAACACAAAGTTACTCATTTTATCAATGATAAATTATTTGAATGAATATATTAGTTGGTGTGTAAGAAAAAATATATTAAATTTGCACTCACTTTAAAAAAAGGTCCTGTGGCCGAGCGGTTAGGCAGAGGTCTGCAAAACCTTGTACAGCGGTTCGAATCCGCTCGGGACCTCCAAACAAAAAGCCTCTGATATTTCTATCAGAGGCTTTTTTTGTTAATGATAAATTAAGTCGCTTAACATTAACTTAACATTACTTTTTTATTTGGTTAATATAGATAATGAATCCAAACGATACTTTTGCCTCGAATTTAAGGTTTTAAAAGTAATAGATATTTAACAATAAGTAAACATAGATGAACAGTATTAAATTAATATTAACATTTGTTGTAACGCTTTTTCTAAGTGTATTGGGTTTTTCGCAAGAAGTAACAAATGGTAAGTTTGGTAAAGGAATATATAATGTTATAGCTGCCGATAGTTCATGGAGTATGAAGGTGGGAGCAAGGTTTCAAACATTATATATAGGCGAGTGGGACATAGATGACAAAGGAAGTTTTACAGATGGCAGTTCTAATTTTTTAGTTAGAAGAGCTAGGTTGAAGTTTGATGGATTTGCTTACAGTCCTAAGTTACAATACAAGTTAGAGCTAGGTTTGAGTAATAAAGATATGTCGGGAGCAAATCAATACACTAGCAATTCTCCAAGATATATATTAGATGCATTGTTAAAATGGAATTTTTATAAAAACTTTGTTTTGTGGGCAGGTCAAACCAAATTACCAGGAAATAGAGAGCGAGTAGTTTCATCTGGAGATTTACAATTTGTTGATAGGTCTATGTTAAATAGTGCTTTTAATATAGATAGAGATATGGGTGTTCAATTGAGACATCATTTTAAAGTAGGCAGTACATTTTTAGTTAGAGAAATAGTTGCTTTTTCTCAGGGAGAAGGAAGAAATATTACTGCTGGTAATCTTGGGGGGTATCAATATACCTATAGAGTTGAATTTTTACCTTTTGGAAAATTTGCTAAAAAAGGCGATTATTCTGGTGGTGATTTAGTGAGAGAAGAAAAAGTAAAATTAGCTATTGCCGGAACTTATAATATGAACGATAACGCTGTTAAAACAAAAAGTAATTTGGGAAGTTACATGGTTAATGATATAGGCTTATATGAAACAGATATTCATACCTTATTTATTGATGCCATGCTGAAATATAAAGGAATTTCTATAATGGCAGAATATGCTCAACGAGAAGCTGATAGTCCTGAAGCAATAAATGGCGATGAAACATTAACGGGCGATATTGTAAATGTAGGTAAAGGAATAAACTTGCAAATGGGCTATTTGTTTAAGTCAAATTGGGAATTATCGGGAAGGTTTACACAAATTGATTATATAAAAGAAATTACTGGAAAAGACGTAACAAGTCAATATACTTTAGGAGTATCAAAATATTTTTCAGGACATAAGTTAAAAGTACAATCTGACATAAGTTATGCTACCTCAAACAATTTTACAACAGGTGGATTAATGAGCAGACTACAAATTGATCTTCATTTTTAAAGTTAACATTAACTTAACATTGATGATGAATTCCCAACTTACTTTTGAATTAATAAAATAAAGAAAATTAGCAAGTTTTTAAAATGGAGGCAACCATAAGTAAATCAGAAAGTAAGAGACAGGTTTTAAAAAACAAATTAAAATCGAGAACAGTATTTTTAAACGCAATTGCAGAGTTAATTGCATCAACTATTTTTTCTGCACTATACTTTACTTTTATTAGTAGATACCTGTCAGAGAGTTTTCATAAAGATTATATTATGCTATCGTTCTCTATAGGCTTAACTTTTTTTGCGGCAATATACATTCCTTTTCATACCTACAGAATTCATATTATACCATTTATTACTTTAATTACTTCATTAAGAAGAAGAAACCCATATATTTTATTACATAAAATTCCAGCTCAAATAATAGGTGCTTTTTTAGGGGTGCTAATTTTTAATTCAATTAACGAACTTACTACTAGTGTTCAAATTGAAAATTTGCAACTGATAAATATGGGAGATAATGCTCTGTTGGTATTTATAAATGCAGCAACAGCTTCTGTTTTATGTTATGGATTTTATATGATTAGGGTATTGTTTAAATCGAAACAATTGGCGGGAACCATTTATTTAAGTGTTTTTTATACCGTGCTTTTTGCAGCAACAGCCTTTTTTGCTAACACTTCGGCACTCAACCCTTTTGGATATTTATTTTATGATTTATTAGGAGATCAAACCATTGCAGATCAATCCGTTGTATTTGTTTTATTGAATCATATTATTGCTCCAATTGTAGCAGTACTGTTGATTTTCTTTTACATCAAACCAAAGGTATTAACTTACAGAAAATAATTTTTTTAAAGCATAAAAACAGATGGCAAAAATTAGTTTAGCATCACAACTTATTGGAGAAAAAAGATACGAATCTCTTATTCTTTTTGGACTTCAAGAAAAAACCTTTTTAAGATTATTAGCTGCTTTTGTAGTAATTGCTGCAATATTTTATCCTTATCCTAAAATAGCCATGTGGATAGGCTTTATGTTTGCTGGCTACTCAGCAATAGCTAATGATTCTATACAAACCATCGGAACTTTTATAGCGTCTAATTCAGAAGTTAAATGGTGGAAATTATGGCTGTACATTGGAGGTATATTTGTAGCTACGGTATTGTATAGTTGGATTATTTATGATGGTGATGTGTCTTACCAACGATTAGCATCTAAAGGTTTTTCGGAGTCGCCAACACAATTTCACTTTTTGCAAATTATTGCTCCAGTAGTACTGTTGTTAATTACCCGAATGCGAATGCCGGTTTCAACAACCTTTATGTTGTTAAGCTGTTTTAGTTCTAGTGCTGATGGTATTATAGGGGTAGCTCAAAAAAGTTTGATGGGTTATTTCTTGGCTTTTGCTGTAGCAATGATAGTATGGTATTTATTAGCAGGATTAATAAAAAAATTGGTTAAAGGAGAACCTCATCCGGCTTGGAGAATAGCACAATGGCTAGTAAGTGGTTGGTTGTGGAGTATGTGGATTACACATGATGCAGCTAATATTGCTATTTATCTAAACAGAAGTTTAACTTTAGTAGATTTTATTGTTTTTGCATCATTTATTTTCTTTGGATTAGGGTTGTTGTTCTATATGAGAGGAGATAAAATTCAAAAAATTATTACCGAAAAATCGCAAACAGTTGATGTAAGATCAGCAAGTATTATCGATTTGGTTTATACCTTTATATTATTTGTGTTCAAAGAATGGAGTAACATTCCTATGAGTACTACTTGGATATTTTTAGGTTTATTAGGAGGTAGAGAATTAGCTATGATGCTATCAAAAACTACTGATGCCGATAAAACCTTATTGGGAACGGTAAAAATGATTTTTAAAGATTTAGGGTATGCCACTTTAGGGTTGATAATATCTGTAATGTTGGCAATTGCGGTAAACGAAAACATTCAACAAGAATTGGTAGTATATTTTGGTTGGTAAAATAAATTAACTTTTTAGCAAAGAAACAAAGAGATGGAAATTTCATTTATAGACTCATTAAGAATTATTGGAGCATTAGGCTTGTTTATTTTTGGTATTAAAACCATGAGCGAGAGCGTCCAAAAATCTTTTGGTTCGTTTTTAAAGCAACTATTTAACCTAATGACTAAAAACCGTTTTTTGGGTATAATTGCCGGTTTTATTATTACGTCATTAATTTTTTCATCATCATCTACCACCGTAATGGCGGTAAGTTTTGTAAATACAGGACTTATTACTCTTGCCGAATCGGTTAGTATAATGCTTGGTGCAAACATCGGAACAACAGTAATTTCGTGGTTAGTTTCTGTTTTTGGTTTTAATGCCAATTTTTCTTTTATTTACCTTATCATATTTGCTATAGGAACGCCTTTAATTTTTTCAGGAAAAAACAAACTAAAATATATTGGTGAGCTTATTTTCGGATTAGCACTATTGTTTTTAGGACTTTCTGAACTTATTAATAGTGTACCTAATTTAAATGGTGTTGATACGGTTTTCTCTTCATTTCAAGAAACATCTTTAGGCTTTTTTAGCAATGTTTTCTTTGTGTTGATAGGTGTTTTTCTAACCTTAATTTTGCAATCATCTAGTGCGTCAATTGTGCTTACGCAAGTGCTTTGTTTTAACGGAATTATTTCTTTTGAAGTAGCTATTCCTTTAGTGTTAGGACAAAATTTTGGAAGAACGATTAATACAGAAATTGCTTCAGTTTCAGGTAATGTATTTGCCAAACGTTCGGCTCGTATTCACTCATTGGTAAATATTTTCGGATTAATTTGGATGGTAATTGCGCTTTCTGCTTTCCCAATAGTTGATATTTTAGATAATATTACAACCAACCTTTTCCATACAGATTCTATTTATGCTTCTTTGGGAGCTCCAATAGGTATTGCCTTATTTCATTCTGGATATAATATTGTAAATGTTGCCATAATGGTTTGGTTTATCCCTCAATTAGTAAGATTAGCTACTAAAACAATTAAATCTAGAGGAGAAACGGATGAAGAATTCAGACTAGAACATATCAGCACAGGTATAATGGCTACGCCTGAGATGTCTATAGTTGAAGCTCAAAAAGAAATAGCTAAGTTTGGTAAGCTAACCCATCGAATGAAAGAGCATACCGCTACTTTATTATTAGAGCAAAACCCTAAAAATGTTTACAAACTGCTCGAAAAGATTAAAAAATATGAAGACATTACAGATAATATAGAGAGAGATGTTGCCGATTATTTGGCTAAGATTTCACAACGAGAAATGAGTGAAGAATCTTCTATTCAGATTAGAGGAATGTTGAGTATAATTGGAGATTTAGAACGAATTGGTGATATTTTTTATCAGATATCTAAAGTGTTGGAGAGAAAATTTGAGGAAAAAATTTGGTTTACTCCCGACCAAAGAAAAAACATTGTAGAAATGTTTGGAATTTTGGATGAAACGTTGGTGGTAATGAATAAAAATCTTAAAACTAACTACGCTTTAGTAACTAAAAAAGAGGCGGTTGAAGCTGAACAAAAACTTAATGCGTTTAGAAAAAAATTACGAAAAGAACATTTCAAAAATGTAGAACAAGGAGCATATAATTTTAAAAATGCTGCTATCTACAACGATATATTTAATTCACTAGAAAAAGTAGGCGACCACGTTATTAATGTAACAGAAGGAGTTGTAGGAGAGATATAAGTTCGTTATTAGTTAATTGTTAATCGAAAATAGGCTTTGTATTGTTGGTAAGCTCCCCTTTTGAGAGGGGGGTAGGGGTGTGTAAAAGAAAAAATTTGAGGTTTGATATTAGATTGTGAACTGACAAACTGTGAACTGACAAACTGTGAACTGACAAACTGTGAACTGACAAACTTCTAAAAAATAAACACTCTACCTTTAATAACTCCTCCATTGGTCATTCATTAGTAATATACTTTTGTACTAATTTGGCTGACATGAACTATCTAGACATCATTATTGTTATTCCGTTAATTTGGGGTGCTTACAAAGGGTTTCGCAAAGGATTTGTGATAGAAATAGCCTCTTTGGTAGCATTGGTATTAGGGGTTTGGGGAGGTATTAATTTTTCTTCTTATTCGGCTGAATATTTAGGTAAAGCATTTAATATTTCGCCAGAAATAATGCCTTTATTATCTTTTGTAGTAACGTTTATAGCCATAGTGATTTTGGTTTTTTTTATTGCAAAAATGCTAGAAAGAGTAGTGAAGATGGTTGCCTTAGGCATAGTAAACAGAATTGCAGGAATGGTTTTCGGGATGATGAAATTTGGAATTATCATTAGTATAATTTTAAACTTGGTAAATACTATTGATAGCGAAGTTTCATTTATAGAAAGTGAAGTAAAATCAAAATCATTACTATACCAACCCTTAAGTGATTTTTCGGGAAAACTTTTCCCAAAGCTAAACGAAATTAAAGAGCAAACAGCTACTTGGAAAGATGATGTGGTGAATGAAATGATAGAATAAAATAATTCTATTAATCATGAAAAAGCCTTCATCGTAATTCAATTTTAAATGTTAATTTTTTATAAAAGATGAAGAAGAATTCTTTTTATTTATAATTTCCTACTTTTAATTATCAATTCTCAATTTTTGTTCATGCAAGATTGGATTACTGAAAAATATCTACTTCGTAATATGCTATCGAAAAGCTGCTTAAAATTAGTAAGCCTATATTTTAATGGAATAGATGGCGTTGAGGTTAAAAAAATAAGGCTGGGAGAAGTTATATTGATGTACGACTCCCAAATAATTCAAACTTTTGATATTGAAAAAGGATTTTCAGAATTAGGTTTTACAGTAGTAACCGATGTTAATGAATTGTTGGTAGAAAATGTGAAAGTAGCGGCTATTGAGTTAATTCATTACGCTAATAACATGAGTTCATTGATTCGTAACTCTGATTACATTAGTGATAGAGTACAAGTTCCTTATGATAAATTAAGTAAGGTGTTTTCTTCAGTAACAAATACTACACTTGAAAAATATTTGATTCTTTTAAAAATAGAAAGAGCAAAAGAATTGATATTAAATAGTGAATATACTTTAAGTGAAATTTCTTACATGTTAGGTTACAGTAGTGTTCAATACTTGAGCAATCAGTTTAAGAAAACAACAGGTTTTACTGTTTCGCAGTATAAAAATGGGGCTCCTGTAGAGCGAATTCCGTTGGAAAACATCCTCTAAACAAAATTTTACACATTTTTTTTTAAATTGTATAACAATCAAAATGAATGGCGGTTCTAATTTAGCATCGTAGAATTTATCAATAATCAAATTTTTACACATTAATATTAAAGAAGTATAAACTAAAGGTTTCGGTTTATCCGTTTTTAAACAAAGATTAGTGCATTTTTACGGATGCATATAAAAACAAAGTTGCATGAAAGTAAGAAAAAATATAGCTATCAGTGATTCAGGTTTTCTTTTTAATCCATCTTCAGGAGATTCTTATTCAGTAAACCCAATCGGACAAGAAATTATCCAATTACTACAGGAAGAAAAATCTGAACAAGAAATTATGGATTATATCCTTAAAGAATACATGATTGATAAAAATACTGTGGAGAAAGATCTTTATGATTTTTTAAATATGTTGAAAAACTATAAACTAACAGAATAATGAGCAAGCCTAAATATACAGTTGCTGTAACAGGTTTGAATGCTATTGATAGTCCTGGACCGGGAATAGCTGTGATTCGTGCATTACGAGAAGCTGAGAGTTTTGATGTTCGGATTATTGGATTGTCTTACGAATCTTTAGAACCAGGAATTTATATGCACGACTTGGTAGATAAAACATACCAGGTGCCATACCCAAATGCAGGACAACAGGTTCTTTTTGAACGATTTGATTATATCAACTCAAAAGAGAACATAGACTTTTTGTTCCCCAATTTTGATGCAGAGCTTTTCAATTTCATTTCTTTACAGACGAGGTTAGATGAAGAATTAGGGATTAAAATGGTATTACCTACTCAAGAGCAATTTGATGCCAGACACAAAGCCAATTTGTATGAATATGGTAAAGAGCATGGTATAAAAGTTCCTTTTGCTAAAATGGTTTTTAGTACTGCAGAAATCCCTTCCATAGCTAATGAAATAGGATTTCCATTGGTTGTGAAAGGTAAATTCTACGATGCTAAAATTGCTTATTCTGCTGATGAGGCCATGCAGCATTTCAATAAAATTAGTGCCCAATGGGGATTGCCTGTTCTGGTACAGGAATTTGTACATGGTTCGGAAGTAAATGTATGTGGAATTGGTGATGGAAATGGAGTTACTTTAGGAGCTGTTCCTATGCGAAAATTATATATTACCGATAAAGGAAAAGCTTGGGCAGGAGTATCACTAGATGATGAAAAATTGCTAGAAGTGACCCAAAAATTGGTGAAAGCTACTAAATGGAAAGGTCCTTTTGAATTGGAGTTTATGAAAACTAATGAAGATGAATACAATTTAATTGAGATTAACCCTCGTTTTCCGGCATGGTGTTATTTAACAGTAGGAACCGGACAAAATCAAATAGAATCTTTGGTGAATATGGCAATGGGAAATAAGGTAAAACCATTTACGACCTACGATGTAGGTAAAATGTTCATCCGATATTCGTACGACATGGTTGTTAATATGAAAGAATTTGAACAAATATCAACTATTGGAGAACTTTAAAATAGAAAAAAATGGAAAAGAAACAATATGAAAGACCAATCATAAAATCCTTAAATCAAGGATTGATGAACAAATTTGGAAGCAGAACCGAATATACACCAATGACTCACATTGATGGTTGCGCAGTAAAAGATTTATTGAAAGAATATGGTTCTCCTTTATTTGTGATTTCTGAAAGAAAAATAAGAAACAATTATAGAAATGCTAAACGTATTTTTGAAACTAGATATCCTAAAGTGCAATTCGCTTGGTCATACAAAACCAATTACTTAAATGCAGTTTGTAATGTTTTTCATCAGGAAGGTTCTTGGGGAGAAGTGGTGTCAAGGTTTGAATATGAAAAAGCACTAAAAAATGGAGTTCCAGGAAATAAGATATTATTCAACGGACCAGATAAAACGGATGATGATTTACGGGCGGCCATTAAAAATGATTCACCTATTCACATTGATCATTTAGATGAATTGTATCGTTTAACGGAAATCGCAACGGAGCTAAATGTAACTCCAAGAATAGCCATTCGTGTAAACATGGATACTGGAATTTATCCAATGTGGGATCGTTTTGGTTTTAATTATGAGAACGGACAAGCTTGGGATGCTGTGAATAAAATCATGGCAAATGGAAAGCTTAAATTGGTTGGGTTACATTGTCATATTGGTACGTTTATGTTAGCTCCAAATGCTTATGGAATTGCAGCTACCAAAATGGCAGATTTGGCAAAAAGCATTAAAAACCGTTATAATAAAATGGTCTCTTACATTGATATGGGAGGAGGATTTGCTTCTAAAAATACACTAAAAGGTTCTTATGGGTTGGGGGCTGATAGCGTTCCTGAAATTAGTCAGTATGCTGAAGCCATTTGTTCCGCTTTATTAAATGCGGGATTTGATAATGATGAGTTACCTTACTTATATCTAGAGACAGGACGAGCATTAATTGATGATGCAGGATTTTTATTAGGATCTGTGATTTCTAATAAAAGACTTTCAGACGGAAGAAGAGCTACTATACTTGACTTTGGAGTGAATATAATGTTCACCTCGTTTTGGTATGACCATAAAGTCTCTCCAGCTCAGGAATTTGGTCAACATACTGAAGATAGTGTGCTTTATGGTCCATTGTGTATGAATATTGATGTAATTCGTGAAAATGTGACGCTTCCACCACTAAAAGCAGGAGATCAAGTAGTGGTACATACCGTAGGTGCTTATAATATTACTCAATCGATGCAGTTTATTACACTTCGTCCAGCTGTGGTGATGATTGATATGAAAGGTCAACCACATGTAATTAAGACTAAAGAAGTGTTAGAAACTTTGGAAAAAGGAGAAGTACTTCCTGATTATTTGTCTAAATTTTCACTTTAAAATTCTTGACTGAGCATATTAAATATTATGTAAAAGCATCCTGGGAAGGGTTATTGAATAGCTATGCTCAGGTATTTTTTTCGCTAAATAAAGTATTTGCATCCATCTTGTTATTGGTTAGCTTTTTTGATATTGGAGCTGGATTAAGTGGTGTACTTTCTATATTGATAGGACAGGTTACAGCTTACTTATTTAATTTTAATCACGAACAAATTAGAAACGGAGCTTACACCTATAACTCATTAACCGTTGGTTTAGCCATAGGAATGTTTTATGATTTTAACACTTCTCTTCTAATTGTTATCTTCGTTTCGGCATTGCTAACCTTCTTTTTAACCCTATGGTTTGCAGTAAATCTGGGTAAAAAAGGATTGCCTTTTTTGAGCATTCCTTTCTTAGTAATGACCTGGATTCTCATTTTAGGAGTGGATAATTTTACCGCTATTGAATTGAAGCAAAAATTGTTTCTTTCACTGGAAGGAGTTCAACCAACGTTGTTTACCGGAGTAACAGATTTTATTGCCACCTTACCTTTTGCAAATATTTTGTATTTGTATTTTAGATCATTAGGAGCTATTCTTTTTCAGTTCAATGATTTAGCTGGTATTTTAATTGCTCTTGGATTATTAATCTATTCCAGAATGGCATTTGTATTGTCCATTTTTGGATTTTTAATAGGGTACTTGTTTTATGAATTTATGGCAGGGGATTTTTCTCAGTTGATCTATTCTTACATCGGGTTTAATTTTATTTTAACAGCCATTGCTTTAGGAGGGTTTTTTGTCGTTCCATCCAGACGTTCTTATGCATTATTGTTGTTTACGATTCCTATTATTGCGGTATTGATTTCTGCTTTACATAGTTTGTTGTGGGAGAAATTTGGATTGCCTTTGTATTCATTGCCTTTTAACATTGTAGTATTGCTATTCTTATCAGCCATGGCGATTCGAAACAAAGCTTCGGGCTTAGATTTGGTAAGCATACAGCAATATTCCCCTGAAAAAAATCATTACAAACATTTTAATCGAGTGGCTCGTTTTAAATCCGAAACCTATTTTCATTTTGCATTGCCTGTAATGGGGGAGTGGAGCATTTCGCAAGGACATGAAGGGAAAATTACTCATAAAGGAGATTGGAAATTTGCTTGGGATTTTGATATAAGAGGTCAGGAAAATAGTACCTACAGACAACCAGGAATTGAATTAGAAGATTATTATTGTTATAATTTACCGGTAATAGCTCCTGCTGATGGTTATGTTACACAAATTATGGATGGAATTGGTGATAATAAAATAGGAAATGTCGATTTGGAACACAATTGGGGAAACACGATCATCATCAAGCATGGAGAATATATGTATTCCAAATTATCACATCTTAAAAAAGACACCTTTAAAGTAAAGCAAGGCGATTATGTAAAAAAAGGAGATGTAGTGGCTTATTGTGGAAGTTCTGGAAGATCTCCAGAACCACATCTTCACTTTCAAATTCAAACCACACCTTATGTAGATGGTAAAACCTTGTTTCATCCGATTAGCTATTATTTAACCAAAGAAGAAAATGGATTTAAATTACACTCTTTTGATGTGCCTAAAGAGGGAGAAGTTGTTTGCAATGTGCGTAACACTAAGTTATTGACTGAATCTTTTGGCTTAATTCCAGGAAAAACATTAGAATTTGAAACTCAAACCGGAGAAAAAATAAAATGGGAAGTTTTTGTCAATTCCTTGAATCAAGCCTATATCTATTGCTATAAAACGGAAGCAACTGCCTATTTTGTGAATGATGGAACGATGTTTTATTTCACCGATTTTTATGGAAATACCAACAGTTTGTTACACGATTTTTATTTAGGAGCACATCGGGTTATTTTAGGTTATTACAAAGGCATTTCGGTAAATGACCGAATCAATATTGAAGATGTTTTTGGAACCATTTTAAAATCCATACACGATTTTACGGCTCCTTTTTTCCATTACGAAAAAGCACATTATAGGTCACATTTTACTGAAGTAGATGATGAACACAATCCTGAACGAATAGTGATGCAATCCCAAACATGGGGAGAAATTTTTGGCACTAAAAAGCAGACAGCTACTTATGAATTTGTTTTAACGAATAAGGGAATAGAAAGTTTTAAAATAACTAATGATAAAAGAGAAGTTGAGATAAAATGCATAGGATAAAATTCATATTACCCCTTTTATTATTGGTTACTAATTTGTTTGCCCAAGATAGTTATCAGGAAGTAGATAATAAATCTTACCAACTTTATATGGATAAAAATTGGCAGGAACTTTCTCAATATGGACAATCAGCTAGCGAAAAAGGATATGACTATTATTATTTAAATGTAAGAACCGGAATTGCTTTTTTTGAGTTGAAAGATTTTGAAAATGCTAAAATCTATTTCCAAAAAGCTTTGCAGAATAGTTCTACCTCTATTTTTGTAAAAGAGTATTTATTTTGGAGTTATTATCATCTGGAAGAAGAATCAGAAGCTCAAAAAATATATCAATTATTGCCTGACTCCATCCAAAAAAGAATGGATTATGATCCTTTAAGAATAGTTGATTATATTTATGCCGAAGGTGGAATAAAAATGTCTAATAATAAAGTTGCAGCAGATAATTTACTTTATGGACGAATAGGCTTTAACCATCAATTTTCGACCCGTTTCAGTATTTACCAGCAGTATACTTATATGCAACAGAAAGCCATTTGGGGAGATATGAAACAGCATCAATACCTTCTATTGCCTTCAATAAACTTAAATAAAAAATGGACGATTTCTCTGGCATTTAACTATTCGAATTATCAAAGTAACCTAGATTATGATGATCAAGCTACCTGGAAAGATAAGGGGGCATATTCTTCAGATAGCGGTCGTTATAATGTAGATAGTACGATTAGCAAATATTACATTTTTGAAGGGATTTACAGGCAAAATGCACTTTTATCACAAATAAACATTAATAAAGAGGTTGCAGGGTGGTCTTTCACTCCACATGCAGCATTTTATCAGGTTTGGGTAACTCCTGATTATCAAAAAACGATAACTACCCAAAACGATTTGGCTATTATAAAAGTAATGACACCTCCACCACCTATTCTCCAAACTACTCATGATAGTCTCTATAAGGAATATAAAGAAAAAGAGATTTATCAACAATGGCAACAAGGAATTAATGTGAGTTTTAATAATGATAAAACGATTTCTTTTGGAGCGGACATTAACTTTATTTACCATAAAGATTTTAGCAATTGGAATGTGATCCCCTATATGAGAGCGAACATTTCAAAGAACTTTTCAATATTTGCCTACTATGTTAGAAAAGGGAATTATGTACTTTCTATGTTTAATGGCACACAATTCTTAAACTCTTTTGATGAAATTAAAAATAAAATAAATGTGACAGGAGAATTTAAACTTTTTAAGAAATTAGAATTGTTTACCACTTATCAATATGAAAGTGTAACAGATAACTTAAGTCTCAGAGATTATCAATTAAATTCAATATTTATCGGATTAAAATTTAGACCATGAAAAAACTTATTTTAAATTTTGTTTTCCTAGCTACAGCAACACTAGGAATGAGCCAAGCCAATGTAAATGAAGCTTTTAGTAAAAGTTATTCGTATGAAAATGATAAAGATTATTCGAAAGCAATTTCAGTAATCACCACTGTTTACGATGCCAATTCATATACTATGAATTTACGTTTAGGGTGGTTAAATTATTTAGCTGGAGAATATGTAAAATCACAAGGATTTTATAAAAAAGCCGTTGCACTGGAGTCTAAATCTGTAGAGGCGAGGTTGGGTTATATATATCCAACTTCAGCGATGGAAAATTGGGATGATGTAATAAAAACCTACAATGAAATTTTAACTATTGACCCTAATAATAGCACCGTGAATTATCGAATGGCTTCTATATACAGCTACCGTAAAAACTATACAAAAGCGGCAGGATATGCTGAAAAAGTAGTGGCTTTGTATCCGTTTGATTATGATTCTAATTACCTTTTAGGATATATTTATATCAGTTTAGGAAAAATAAAAGAAGCAAAAATATGCTTAATCAGAGCACTTCATTATAACCCCAGTTCGATAGAAGTAAAAACTTTATTGGATAAAATTTGAAAATCAAAGAATAAAATTCAAACCTTCGTAGTCTAATAATAAAGGTGCGATGTAATCTTTATTGTACACATAGAGAATTTTTATTCTCATTTTGTTAATAAAAAACGCTCAACATCAGTTGAGCGTTTTTTGTTTTTTTTCTCGCAGCCCGTAGGGGAATCGAACCCCTGTTTCCAGGATGAAAACCTGGCGTCCTAACCCCTAGACGAACGGGCCAAAGTACATTTCCCAAATTTTGGGAGTGCAAATGTATCACTTTTTACAACACTTGCAAATATTATTATATTTTATTTTTTCATTTTTGTTTAATTCATTAAAAATCAATAATAAAATCATTTTTTACATCAATAAAATTTAGGTGTTTTATGTAAGACGTTTCTCAAATGTTTTATATCTTTAACGAAATTTTAAATTCTTAAAAATCATTATGGCATTTCTTAAGAGAATAATTACAGTAATCATCATCTTTAGCTTGCTAATAGCAATAGTTTCACTCTTTTTACCATCAAAATCGGAAATAGCTAAAAATGTTTTTATTAGTGCAGATATTCATGCCGCAAAAAACTATATTGAAGAACAAAGTCAAACAAAAACACTTTTTAATTTTCCAGATTTTGAAACCAATTTTGAATATGATGTAAATGATGTTGAAAATGGAGTGGATGTTATTTTTAACTTACAACTTGATTATGGTTTTAATCCGATAACTAAATTTTTAGGCTTATTCTCTCATAAAAAATGGATAGAACAAATAGATGCTGAATTAATAAGAATAAAAACTGAAATTGAGGATTTGCCTAAAATTCATAAGGTAAATGTGCAAACCAAAACTATTGATAAACCTATTTGGTTTTTATCTATTAGAGATACCGTAGCTCAAAAAGATATGAATAACATTCACGGAAAATCTTACGAGAAAATTAATAATTATATTGATTCTGCCAATTTAGAAAAAATAATGTCGCCCATTACCATTTACCATTCTTGGTCGGATACTATTGTTGATATTGAAATTGGGATGCCTATTAGTAAAGAAACAGTTGTTTTTGACAATAAAATTAAGCTAAACAATATTGATGCAGGAACTTATGTGACAGCAACACATTATGGAGCTTACGACAGATTGCCAGAAACGTATTTTGGTATTAACGAGTGGATGAGAAAAAATAAAGTAACGGTTATTGGTGCTCCTTGGGAAATGTACGTTACAGATCCTGCAAAAGAAACCAATCCGCAAAAATGGGAAACAACCATCAATTTCCCTATAGAACAAGTTAAACAACAAGAGTAAAAAATAAACAGATGAAAAAATCAACTTTACTAACCTTAGTACTATTTTTAGGATTGATAAGTACTTCAATTGCACAACAACCACAAAGTGCTTCCCAAAAGATAAATGCCATTACCAAAAAAGGAGATTATGTCATTTTAGAGTTGCGTTTAAACAATGAAGATGAGTTTAGAACCATTGAAGGAAGTGAAACAAGCTTAACCAGAATTTCAATTTTTACAGGAAAAAATCAAGGGGCAGAAGTTATCCGAAAAGGTTTTGAAGGAATGAATACCATTGTGGAGATTTTAAATGATTTGAAGTCAAATGGTTGGTTATTGGAGCAAGTTTATTCCATGAAAGGTGAATCTTTAATAATTACGCATTACCTTTTGGTGAGGAAGAAATGAAGTAGTGTTAAACCAAACATTTTTTAATTTATAGAGGGAGATTAATCAATTTCAAAAATAAAAAAGAATGGTAACTTCGCCACCAAATTTAAATTACATGTCTCAAAAAATAAGTTCAGATTTTAAATTAGGAATTATTGGCGGTGGTCAGTTAGGAAAAATGTTGATTCAAGCAGCCAGCAGATGGGATATAACAACTTATGTGTTAGATCCAGATGAAAATTGTTCGGCAGCCAACTTGTGTACAAAATATTTTAAAGGAAGTTTTAAAAATTATGATGATGTGTATCAGTTTGCTCAAGAAGTAGACTTGGTAACTTTTGAAATTGAACATGTTAATATTGATGCCCTTAAACAATTAACACAAGAAGGAAAAATTGTGCATCCATCAGCTAAAGCATTGGCTATTATTCAGGATAAAGGATTGCAAAAAGAGTTTTATGCTCAACACAATTTTCCTACAGCAGCTTTCAAGCTTTATAAAACAAAAGAAGAGGTGTTAACAGCCATTTCTGCCAATGAAATTACCTATCCTTTTGTTCAGAAATCCAGAAAAGAAGGATATGATGGAAGAGGAGTAGTGGTAATAAAATCAGCTGCTGAAAATGACAACATATTTGATACTCCATCTGTAATTGAAGAAGCCATAAACATAGAGAAGGAATTGGCAGTAATTGTAGCCAGAAATAATAAAAATGAAATTACAAGTTTCCCCACAGTAGAAATGGAATTTAGTGCTGAAGCCAATTTGGTAGAGCAATTGGTTTGTCCTTCGGCAATAAGTAACGAAGTAGAAGAAAAAGCCCAGCAAATAGCTAAAAGTATAATTGCAGCACTAGATATGGTGGGGATTTTAGCAGTAGAATTATTTTTAACAAAATCAGGAGACGTAATTGTAAATGAAGTTGCTCCAAGACCTCATAATAGCGGACATCATACTATTGAAAGTTGTTACACATCACAATTTGAACAACATTTAAGAGCTATTTTAGATTTTCCTTTAGGAAGTACAAATTTAATACAACCTTCTATTATGTTAAACATTTTGGGAGAAGCAGATGCATTGGGAAAAATAACTTATGAGGGAGTGAATGAATGTATGAGTATGGAGGGTGTTAATTTGCATATTTACGGAAAAAGAGATGTTAAACCTTTCCGAAAAATGGGACATGTAACCATTTTGGGAGAAAATATAGAAGCTGCAAGAACAAAGGCAGCACAAGTAAAAAAAGTATTAAAAGCAAAATCGTTATAAAATCAAAAAGCTATGAGTCAACCAAAAATTAGTATTATAATGGGTTCAGATTCTGATTTGCCTGTTATGCAACAAGCAGCAGATGTTATTAAATCATTTAATGTTCCTTTTGAGATAACTATAGTTTCTGCACACAGAACTCCCAAACGCATGGTAGAATTTGCTGAAAATGCTCATCAAAGAGGAATTGAAGTAATAATTGCAGGAGCAGGAGGTGCAGCTCATTTACCAGGAATGGTAGCTTCAATTACGCCATTGCCGGTTATTGGAGTGCCTATTAAATCGTCTAACTCTATTGATGGTTGGGATTCGGTTTTATCCATTTTACAAATGCCGGGAGGTGTTCCTGTAGCTACCGTAGCTTTAAATGGAGCTAAAAATGCAGGCTTATTAGCATTACAAATTTTGTCGGTAGGAGATAAATCCATTCAACAAAAAATGCAAACTTATAAGCAAGAATTAAACGATGCTGTAATGGAAAAAGTAAAGAAATTAAAAGGGTAGATTAAAACCTAACGGAAACACCAATTTTTCCACCACTAAAAGAATTTCCACCACCAAACTCAAGGTTAATTCCAAACTTTTCATTGAAGTAATATCTTCCTCCTACCTGTAAACCTAGTCCTAATCCCGAAGTTCTACTACCACCGTAACCACTAGGAGAATTCCACATTACAAAACCAACATTGGCTCCAGCATAAAAATCAAAATTATCTGGAATACCCATAATGGTGTTAAAGTGATAATTACCATTTGCACTAAATCCAAAAATGTTATGTCCATATCTAGTACCAAAATAATTTTCTCGATAACTTCTAAAAGAAACTTCTCCACCTATGGTTATATCTGGATGTATGCCATAATCTAATCCAACATAAATAGGGAATCCATAATTAGATAGTCCGAAACCAGCATTAAGCTGCATTTGACCGACATCAATAGGATTTTGTGCTTTAGCATTGTTGTTAAAGCTAAATAAAATAATGCTGCAAATTAAGATTAGTTTTTTCATGTTTTTTTAGATTGGTTGATATCATTCAAAGGTAAATAAGATTCATATAGTAAATGGCTTTTTTATATAATTTAAAGTTAGATAAATCAGTATCTTTGGAAAGATTTAGATAAAAATTAACAATCATTTAATATGCAAAGAATTACACTTTTAATTATAGGAATTATAGTTAGCTCATACGCTTACTCGCAGGAATATGTTCGGATGATGGAGGATAAAACAGCAAATTTTTATGAAATACAAGAAGCCTTTAATAAGTATTGGGAGAATAAATCATACGAAAGAGGTAAAGGGTGGAAACAGTTTAAACGCTGGGAATATCTTATGGAATCTAGAGTAGATGAAAATGGTAATTTTCCCGATCCTAGTTTAGCTTGGAATGAATATTTAAAATTCCATCAAAAATATAATGCAACAACAGCAAAGTTGGGAGCAAAATCATCTAATTGGACACCTTTAGGTCCACAAAGTTGGAATTCCATAGGTTGGAATCCGGGTATTGGAAGAATAAATGTGGTAGCTGTAGATCCTAACAATTCAAATATTATTTTTGTTGGAGCTCCTGCCGGTGGGTGTTGGAAATCTACAAATGGAGGAAATTCATGGATGCCACTAACGGATACACTGGCAACTCTTGGGGTTTCAGGAATTGCAATTAATCCACAAAATTCAAATGAAATTTATTTGGCGACAGGAGATGGAGATGGAAGTGATACTTATAGTATTGGAGTTATTAAATCGTTAGATGGAGGAAATACATGGCAACCAACAGGACTGAATTGGTCAACTTCTCAATCAAGAGTGATGAATAAAATCATTATAAACCCTAATAATCCTGCAGTTTTGTATGTGGCTACCAATAATGGTTTATGGAAAACCGATGACTCAGGTGCAAGTTGGACGAATGTGAGAAGTGGTGTTTTTAGAGATGTGGAGTTTAATCCACTAAATCCAACTACTGTTTTTGCATGTACTAATACCAATTTTTTTAAATCTATAGATGGAACAAGTTTTTCAATGATTACTAGTGGGTTACCATCTATCAGTCAAATAGGAAGAATGTCTATTGCTGTTACTGCAAATGATACTAATTATGTTTACGCTTTAACAACTAATTCAAGCGATAATGGCTTTTTAGGACTTTATCGCTCTACAAATGGAGGGAGCACTTTCACTTTAAGAGCAAACTCTCCTAATATTATGGGTTGGAATACATCCGGCACAGATTCCGGTGGACAAGGATGGTACGATTTGGCTTTAGCTGTATCACCAACAAATAAAAATGAATTGTTTACTGGGGGGGTTAATGTTTGGAAGTCAACCAATGGAGGGAGTAGTTTTACAGCTAATACTCGTTGGAACTGGCCAACAGGAAGCTACGGATATGTTCATGCCGATATTCATACCTTAGATTATTTTGGAAACACTTTGTTTTGTGGTTCCGATGGAGGAATTTTCAAAACTAGTAATGCCGGAAGTTCGTGGACCGATTTAACAGCAGGGTTAGAAGTAACCCAGTTTTATCGGTTAGGAATGAGTGCAACTAATGCAGGAACTATTATTGGTGGAGCTCAAGATAATGGGTGCAGTTTATTAAAATCGGGAAGTTGGACGCATGTTACCGGTGGTGATGGAATGGAATGTGTTGTAGATTATTCTGACAATAATTATATCTATTCTACAAGTCAAAATGGAAATATTTATCGTTCTACAAATGGGGGCGCTTCATTCTCTGGAATTACGGGAAGCATTAGTGAAAATGGTGCTTGGGTTACTCCTTATGTAATAGATCCTAATAATCCTACTACACTTTATGCAGGTTATACAAATGTATTTAAAACTACCAATAGAGGAACAAGCTGGTCGCAAATTTCTAACTTTTCTGCAACAGGAACTATTCGTTCTATGGCTGTGGCCCCTTCTAACTCTAATGTTATTTATATCGCTACATTAACTCAAATTAGAAAAACTACTAATGGAGGTGGTAGTTGGACAGTTATTAATAACGGATTGCCTAACCTTAATATTAGTTATATAACTATTCATAATCAAAATCCTAATATATTATGGGTAAGTTTTTCGGGTTTTTCTAATGGAAATAAAGTGTTTAAATCTATCGATGGTGGTGCTTCTTGGATAAATGTTTCAGGAAACCTACCCAATATGCCTGTAAATTGTGTGGTTTACGAACATGGAACCAACAATGGAATTTATGTTGGGACAGATATGGGAATTTATTACAAAAATGATGATTTACTGAATTGGGAGTCTTTTATGGATAATTTACCAAATGTTCAGGTAAATGAGTTAGAGATATTTTATCCCACAGGAAAAATACGAGCGGCTACTTATGGGAGAGGAATTTGGGAGTCTAATTTATTTCAGGCAAATACACCTCCTGTTGCTCAATTTATGTCTCCGGATACGGCTATTTGTCCGGGAGTTTGTGCTCAGTTTACTAATCAAACTATTAACCTTGGTCAGCAATGGACTTGGTATTTTCCGGGAGGAACGCCTAGTACTTCTACTGATTTAAACCCAACTGTGTGTTATCCAACTAATGGAGCGTATGATGTTTCTTTGGTTGTGAGTAACGTAAATGGAACAGATTCTTTATATAAAAATGCCTATATAGTTGTTCAGCCACCTACAGCAGGAATTGGTTTACCACTTACTGAAGGTTTTGAAAATGGAACTGTTTCACCAAGTGGTTGGAGTGTGATTAATACAGATAATGCTGAGACCTGGGAACATAATAACACATTAGGAGCTTATGGAACTAGTACTTCTTGTGTGTTTATTGATAACAGAAGTAATGACTATACCGGGCAATTAGACTGGTTGGTTTCTCCACGATACGATTTTACAGGAGTTAGTGCTTCATCTTTATCTTTTGATGTTGCGTATGCTTTTTTTGGAGGAACAAGATATGACACCTTGTCTGTTTATTATACTAATGATTGCGGAGCTACCAAGCAATTACTTTGGAAAAAAACAGGTAATGATTTAGCTACAGCCCCCAATTATCCTTTGTTTTTTGTGCCAACGGCTTCTCAATGGAGAAATGAAGTAATAGATTTGAGTAGTTTAAATGGGTTATCAAGTGTTGATTTTATCTTTGAAAACAAAGCCGGTTTTGGAAATACAGTTTATTTAGATAACATTAATATTATAGATAGTGCTTTTGTGGGAGTAAGTGAGTTGGATATGAACAATATTACAATTTATCCTAATCCTGCAAATAATATACTTACAGTAGTTGGATTATCAACTGATAATAACGTGGGTATGTCTATTACCGATCTTACTGGAAAAGAAGTATTATATTCTAAATTTAATAGAAACAGCCAACAACAAATTAATATTAGCAGCTTGGCAAGAGGTATTTACTTTTTACAAATAAATACACCTACAACTACTAAAACTATTAAGTTTGTTAAGGAATAAAAATTTAAGTTTAAATCTTTCTGAAAGTTTAAAACTTTCAGAAAGATTGACTGTTTTACTTCCACTCATTTTTAAACGCTATTTCTTCAATTGCTTTTCTGGGTTTTTCCACAAATTTTCCATCATAATAGCCAATAGCAATAGCTGTAACAGGTTCAAAACCTTCAGGTATATTTAGGTTGTTGATAGCTTTCTCTGCAGAGAAACCACCCATTTGGTGCAAGTGTAATCCCATAGCTGTAGCTTGAGCAGAAAGATTACCTACTGCTAAACCTAAATCGTGTCGGTTGTGAGGATTTGGTTTTTCATTTTTAGTAAAGTTTTTTTTAGAAACAGTAATTACTAAAGCAGCAGCATTTTTTGCCCATTCTTGGTTGCCTTCTACTAAACAATCTAAGATGTTGTTGAAAGCTTCTTTGTCTTGTTTTAAAGCATAAATGAAACGCCAAGGTTGTTCATTAAAAGAGGAAGCAGCTCTTCCTGCAGCAGTAAAAAGTATACTAAGTTGTTTCTCTGTTAGCATTTGCTCTGTAAATGTTGTCGGGCTAAATCTTTTCGTTATTTCAGGTATCATGTTCATGTTTTTTAGTTTATAAGGTTAATACTATTTAATTAAATTTATTTAGTTCCAAATAAGTTTTGTAACTCAGTTGTTTCGCTACTTCAACAGTAAATAAATGTGTTTCTTCTTCAACATCAAAAGAGATTGTTTTTTCATCTTCAGTAATAATAAAATCATGCTCTTTTAAGGCTTGATTATTTGCTTGAGCTTTCCCATTTATAAAGTAAAAGGTAGCTGTTTTCCCTTCCGGAATAGCAATAATATGATTCCCTTTTGGAAGAGTAAGTTCACTAATAACTACTGCTTCGGCATCCATTTCTACCGGACCACCTTTGCCAATGTAGTTTTTAACTTTAATGCCATTTTCTTCAAAATAATGCATGTTTTCACTTTTGTAATCATTGTAAGAGGCTTCTTTGTTATAGGTTACATGCACGTTTGGATCGAACCAAATCTGAAACATTCTACCTCCAGGCATTATTTTTTCTGCATGTCGGATACCATTTCCAGAGCGGATAATTTGTACATCGCCTTTTTTTAGTGGCAACCAACGGTTGAATTTATTATCGTAATGCTGAAGCTCTCCTTCAATCACAAATGACATAATTTCAAACAGTTGGTGTGGATGTTCGCCAATTAAACCACCTTTATCCGACCAAGCATTAGCCCAGTAAAATAGGTTAGAGAATGGTTTTTGTTCTCCTCTGTCTTGAGGAAATCCGATAGGTTTGTTTTCTATAATTGCTCCTCCATCAAAGGAGCCTTTTGCTTGTTGTTCTTTAGTTAGTATTTTCATAATATATGTGTTTTAACATTTAATGTATATACATTTATTTAATTAAATTTTTTAAAAATTACCCTCTCATTTTATCTAATAGTTCATTAATAGTTTTAGCTTCTTTTTCAGTAAGATTATTGCTAATTGTTTTAAAAGCGTTCATTTCTGTTTTCACTTTTTCCAATAAGTCCAATCCTTTTTTAGTTATTTTTACATCTACTTGTCTTCTATCTTTTTCGCAAGTAACTCGCTCTATTAATTCTTTTTGTCTTAGTTTCTCTACCAATCTGCTAGTATTAGACATTTTGTCTATCATTCTATCCATAATATTACTTACTGAAATGGCATTTGGTGATTGACCTTTTAAAATTCTTAACACATTGTATTGTTGTGGGCTAATGCCAAAAGGTTTAAGTATTTTAGTAGTGTTAGTAGTTAACCATTGATTGGTAAATAATATATTGATAGCTAATTTTTGATACTCTGAATGAAATTTACTCTGTTTAATTTCGTCTTCTATTTTCATATTTATATTTAAGTGTTAAAATCTAATGCAAATATATACAAAAACATTTAATGTATATACATATAATTTATAAAAGATGTTAAATCATTTCACTAAAATTAGAAAAAGAGAGAGGATTTATCAGATAAGTAGGGTATTAGTTATTTTCATCCTCATCAATAGGCACATAAAACCTTTTTAATTGTTTTTTTAATTGCAAAAATCTTACAGTACCAACAATGATTAACAAAGCACTTAATGAAAGAGCAATATACCCTAAGAATTTGAGGTCTTGAAAATCTTTTAACCCTAGTATTGCAGTTCCACCTAAAAGTAAGTAAAGTGATGTTCTTAAATAAGATAATAAAGTTCTTTCATTTGCCAATTTGGTTCTTTCCATGGCAAGGTGATCTCTTAAAATAATGTCTTCCTTATTTTGATATTCATTAGTAAACGTAATGAGTTTTTTAAATTGTCTTTTCATTTACAGATATGATTTTATCGGTTAGACGATTTTTTAAAATTTAAAATGGAAAAAATAAAGGTATTAAAAATGTTGCAGCAATCCAAATGATGATGTTTAAGGGAGTACCTACCTTTAGATAATCATTAAATTTATATTTTCCGGGTGCATATACCATAGTGTTCGTTGGGTTAGCAATGGGTGTCATAAAAGTTAAGGCACATGCTAACATTACGGCAATTAGTAATGGACGTTCGCTTATTTGAAGTGCTGATGCCAAACTAATAACTATAGGAGTCATTAAACCGGCTGTTGCTTTTCCGGAAATAATGTTGGTAGAAAGAAAGGTGATTAAAAATACTAAACCAAGCGTAATTCTTTTATCTAAGTCGCCCATTACTTCAAAAATATACCCTGAAATTAAAGTAGAACCTCCTGAACTTTCTAATGCATTTCCCATAGAGAGTACTCCTGCTATCATAAAAATAACTTTCCAATTTATGGCTTCATAGGCTTCTTGAGGTTTAAGAATGGATGTGGTAATTAGTAACAAGCAACCTATCATGGCACTCATTAGAATTGAAGTAATATTAAGCGAAGCTGCTCCTATTACACCAAAAGCAATTAATAGAGCCGGAATGGCTTTTTTATAATTTACCTTTTGTTTTTCATAATTAGAAAGCATAAATACAGAATGTTGAGCAACAAGTCGGGCAATATCTTTTTCAGTAGAATAAACTAAAAGCATATCTCCTTCTTTTAGTTTTAATTCACTTATGTTTTGCATTATCATTTCATTTCTTTGTCTTATTGCTAATACAGAACTTCTGTAAACATCTCTAAAACGCAATTCTTTTAATGATTTTGAAGATAATGACGAGCCAATAGGAATAAGTACTTCGTAAATTTTTCTTTGGTTGTCAGGGATGTCTTTAGTGGATTCTGTTGGGCTGATATCAATTTCTTCAGCTTCATTTTCTCTTAGTTTATCTCCTTGTATGCTATAACCTTTGGTACCTTTTAAATTGATTAAATTTTCAGGACTAATAACCACATTTAGGATATCGTTTTTTTCCAAAACAAAATTAGAAGAACAATCTCTAATGCGTGTAGTGCCTCTTATAACAGTTAGTAGTTGGATTTTGTAATCTACTACCAATTTTGTTTTGTTTAATTTTTTATTAATATCAGGACATGAGTCAGTTAATATGATTTCTGCCATGTACTTTTCTGCTTGTTGAATTAATGTAGCATCATTGTTTTTGTCTCTTTTTGGGAGTAAAAATGGAGCGATAACAAACATGTAAAAAAAACCTATTGCTGCTAAAACTAATGCTACTGGTGTAAGTTCAAACATGCCAAATTCTGGCAACCCACTTTTTTGAGCATAACTGCTTATAAGAATGTTTGTACCTGTACCAATAAGAGTGCATGCTCCGCCAAAACAGGCAGCGAATGATATAGGAATTAATAATTTAGAAGGATGTATTCCGGTTTCTTTACAAACCAATAAAGCCATAGGAATCATTATAGCAACAACAGCTGTATCATTAACAAAAGCAGAAAAGAGACCTGTTACAAATGTAAAAACCATCAAAGCTACGATATAATGGATTTTGGCAAGCTTGATGATTTTATTGCTCAACCCATCTATAATTCCTGATTTAAATATAGCAGCACTGATAACAAACATACAACCTAAAGTTAGCGTTGCAGGGTGAGTAAATCCTGAAAAACCTTCTTCGGGACTAAGTACACCGGTGACAATAAACATTGCCATAATTAATAGCGAAGTGGTGTCTATGGAAAAAAATTCCTTAACAAACAAAAAGATGCCTACAGCAATTATTCCGAGTGTAAGATATAGTTCCATTTATAGGGTTGTTATTGTTTAATTAACGAGCATAAATTTAAACTTTTTTATTGCACCAACAAATTGCAGCCTCGTATATCACTATTGTCAAATCTGCCAAGCACTTCAAACTGACCATTATCGTTTATCTTGCCTAAATCTTGTGTAGCAATAAAACAGCACGAATCTATATTGGCAAGGTCTATAATGTTTATTGCTCCGGTTTTATTGTTGGATAAATTTTGAAAAGGATCATTAATATCTTTAATAATTATTTTCATCCAAGGTGGAGTAGCATAAAGTCCGTCATTTTTGGCATAAGCTTGCGAAAGTAGTTCTGTCATCCCATATTCTGAATGTACCTGTTTAACTCCCGAAGCTTTTTTAATAAGCTGGTGCAGCTCTTCTCTGGTAAGTTCTTTACGCTTTCCTTTCATACCACCTGTTTCCATTATAGTGGTGTGCTTAACTTGAAACTGGTGTTTTTCAAATAAATCGAGCAAAGCAAAAGAAACACCAATAAGTAAGGTTTTTTGTTGGTTTTCTTCTAATGCAATAAGTTGTTCGGCAAGTTCATCAATATTATTTAGATAAAAACCACTTTTAGGGTGCTTACTTTTTTCAATCAGTTTTTCTGTCATGTAAATTAAAGAAGAACCATCTCGCTCTAAATAGGAGGGAAGTAATGCTAAGACGCAATAATTTTCGGGTTTATCATAAAACAATTCAAAACAAGTTGTAAACGATTTTTCGTAAAGTGAAATGTCTTTAACAAAATGCCGACTAGTTGAATTTCCTGTTGTTCCACTGCTGGTAAAAATTATTTCTTCTTTAAAATGCTTGGTTTTTATTTCGTGGGTTTTAAAAAAAGAAACCGGTAAAAAAGGAATTTCATCCAAGGTTTTTACATTTTTTGGATTGATTTTTAACAAGTTACAAAAATTGTGATACACTGGGTTGTTGAGGTATTGATAATGAAAAGCCTTTAATGCTTCATCAACAAAATTCAATTCTGAAGCGTTAAAAATATGTTGATGATTTTTCATCTGTTTATTTTTTATTTTATTAAATCGGTCAGATGTAATGACCAAAACAATAATTTTCTTGTGTGAGAAAATCTTTACTCATGGTCGTTTCAATAGAAATTATTTGTAATTTTATGTTATGAACCGAGTTGTAAAATTAAGTATAATAATGTCAATTTTTTTTGCGGTAGCTTGCGAAAAAGATGACCCTACACCTGTACCGCCCGAAATTACTTTTTTGGATGGAGGGTTAGCTACAGATGGTTCTTTTGCGTTGGTTAGGTTTGAGTTTTATGATGGAGATGGTGATTTAGGCTTAAAGCAAGATGAAAGTGAAGGGGACCAACAATATAATTTGTTTGTTGATTATTACGAAAAGCAAAATGGTGTTTGGGTATTAAAATCGCCAATTATTACCTATAATGTGGGTGAAAATAAATACGATACTACAGATTTACATTTAAGAATTCCTTTTATAGAGAATGAAGCCAAACGCCCCTTAGAGGGAGAAACGGAAGTAAAATTGTTGTACGATTTTAATGTAGATACCTTCCGTTACGAAATGTACATTACTGACAGGGCTTTTCAAAAAAGCAATAAAATTACTACTGCCGATTTTATAGTGAATTAAGCCCCTCTCTTTCACACTTGCTCGCTCCAAAGTCCACTGGACTTTGTCCGCCCCGAAGGGGGACTTTTCCAACGCACAATGCCAATTAGAACTGTCATCTTGAACAAAATTTTTCATTTCACTAAAAGTGAAATAGAAAAATGACGTGAAAGATCTATTTGATAGAACACCGATAACACGGATTTAGTGGATATTCACGGAAAAATTATCGGGAATCTGTTTAATTTGAATAAAGTGTTATGCTTGTGTTAGGTAATGTATTAGTAATAGATACTCTTGTCTTTCTTTTGTCTTGATACAAAAGAAACGAGCTAAGATTAATATATTTTATAAAAGAAAAAAGATAATTAGCGAGTTATATCTGACCGATTTAATAAAATAAAAAATAAACAGATAAACCAAAAAATCAAGACTGCTGATTAATTTATGGTTTTCTAAGCGGTTAAATTTGCCACACAACCCAAGCCCTGTAACTGTTCTGCTTTTTATTGCCAAGCAAAAGGAACTATTGCCTGTTCTTTGTTGATTTTTTGCAGTTCAAGGACTGCTTACACAAAGCCCTCGCTAAATTGTAACCACAAGAAAACTGGCTAACTTAATCAAAGGTCGGTCTTTATATATTTTGAAAACCTAGAACCTCTAAACTTTTAATCTTATAAACGCCTAAACTATCTATTGCCGTCATTCCCGAAATTTTGGAGTGCAACGGAAAAATTATTGGGAATCTGTTCTAAGGTTGAATGATTTATAAACTATTTTTTATACATTTGAAAAAAATAAAGTATGATGATTTTTCATACATATACAACATTTTTCGGTAAATATGTATGAAAAAACCATACATATATAAGATTGGGTAACATAAATCATGACAGAATTTGATAATATCTATCAGCATAAATTGGTGCAGGAAATTCTTGAGGATTCTGTTCACTTTGACCTATTAGATGATTCACCAAAAGAATATGCTGACACTGAAGTTGAGTACTATGTGAATAATTCCATGTTTTATTTGGTACATTTCATTTCACTACTCGATCAATTAAATAATGCTGTTGAACTTTTTTCAAATTATAGCTATAACCAAAAGAATGAAATTGGTCGCGGTAAGCACTTGACATATAATTATGAAAATTTTATTATTAGGCTTGTTTCAGTTCCTGATAGGCTCCTCCAAGTTGTTAATGCCATCTTTTATCTTGGAGTCAATGAGAAGGATGTTAAAGAAAGGAGCATCTTAAACAATGATAAAATAGTTGTAACTGATTTACCTAAAAAATATAAGGATTTAAATAAAGTTTTAAGCAAGTATATTGGAGATAGAAACAAGGTAATCCATAGGCATTCGCACATTGAAAAAAAATTAATCCAAATTGAAAAGTTCTACCATACTGAGCTGACAAAGAGATATTTTAAAACATCTTCCCAGAAAGAAATTGATCAGTTCAAAGAAATAAGAAAGCGTGTATTAACGGATTTTATAAAGAAAACTAAAGCTGAATTTCGTGAGACAAATGAATCGTGTATAAAAAGCATTTATCCCATTTTGGATGAACTTCATATTGAATACAAAGCGATAAAAAAGAGATTGAAATGATACGTTACCTAACATCAACTAAAAGCCACGGGCTGAATAACCACACCCAAGAAACCTACATTTCCTAGTTGAGAACCGTTTCTCCTCCAAACTAGCACCTAACGCCTTCAATACTTCTCCAACCGTTCTTTAATTTCGGCAATACGCTTTTCTTTGTTGGCTCTACGTAAGTTTTTAGCTGAATTGGTAAAGTAACGGTGAGCTTCTAAGAATTTTATTTGCAGCTCGTCCCATTCCTTATCGGAGGAAACAATTCCTCTTTCCATTAGTTCCAACTTAAGTTTATCGGCTGTTTCGTGGAATAAATCTCCTCCTAAATAATCTAAATCAGCATCGCAAATAATTTGCTCTAAATGATTGGTTGGCTGGTGAGGTATTTTAGTAACAGAAATCAGTTTTTTTATGGTTTCTATTTGTTCAAAAGAATAACCAAACTTAGGTAATACTTCTACTGCTAGTGCTGCTCCTATGTCTTCATTCTTTGCATATTGTTTTATAAATCCGGCATCGTGATACAAAGCAGCAGTTTTCAGTAAAAAGATATCGTCACCTTCCACTCCTTCCATAAGGGCTAAACGTTCTACGGCAGCACAAACATCTTTGGTGTGGTTTATATCGTGATAGTGTAAGTTATCGGGCAGTTCTTTTTGCAGTCTTTTTAAGATGTATTTTTCAGCTTTACGGTAGTTAATGCTACTGTAAATATGCAAATCCACATATTTTTGGAACAATTCATTTGGTATTATTCCTTCGCCATCAACAGAAAGCTCTGCTCTAATTCCATTAACAAAATACATGTCAATTAAGCCTTTGTTTTTTGCTTTAATTTTCCCGCGGTATTCGCAATTAAAGAATTCCTTAATGTACTCATAAGTAGCTCCCGAAATGTTTACTTTGCCTACTTCGCCTGCTTCTTCCATTCGGCTACCAATGTTTACGCTATCGCCCCAAATATCGTATGCAAAACGTTTGCTGCCAATAACACCAGCAGTAATTTCTCCTGTATGAACGCCAATTCGTAAACCCCACGGATGTTTGCCTTGCTCCACTCTTTCGGGGTTATGTTTGGCAACAAATCGCTGAATTTCTAATCCTGCCAGCACGGTATCTATTGGGTTGCTTTTGTTTCTTAGCGGAATACCACCAGCACACATGTAGGCATCTCCAATGGTTTTAATTTTTTCTACGTGGTATTTTTCAATGATGGCATCAAAATTTACAAAGTAATAATCTAGTTCAGAAACCAAATCTTGTGGTGAAATTTTTTCGGCTATTTTAGTAAAACTTTGGAAATCGGTAAACATAATTGAAGCTAAGCGGTACTGTCTGGCAGTTGCTTTTCCTTTGTTTTTTAGTTCAATAGCTATTTCTTCGGGAAGGATGTTGTACAACAATTCATCGGCTTTTTCCTTCTCCTTTTCTAGTAATTCTTTTTGAATTTCAATTTCTTCTTTTTGCTTTATTACCTCATGAGTTCTTTCTCTAACTTGTAACTCTAGTAGTAATTTTTGTGTTTTAATTCGGTTAATTCTGGTAATGTAATAAGCGTAAACTAATAGTAAAATCAATAATATAACTATGGTTCTGAACCACCAAGTTGCCCAAAGTGGAGGTTCTACAATTACTTTAATTTGAGCAATTTCATCGCTCCAAACACCATCGCTATTGGCTACTTTTATTTTAAATAAATATTCTCCCGGATTAAGATTGGTATAATTGGCTCTTCTGTTGTTGTCCACATAAACCCAGTCTTCATTAAAGTTTTCGAGCATATACGCATGCTTATTTTTTAATGGAAAAGAGTAGTGGAGGGCAGCAAATTCAAATGAGATAACATTTTGCTTGTGTTTTAAAACGATGGCATCTAGCTCAGAAATGTGTTTGTTAAGGATAGAGTTTTCACCAATATGAACAGGTTTATTAAATAAGTAAAAGTTAGTAATAAGAGGAATAGCTTTGGTTCTGTTAATTTTTACATCTTCAGGAAAAAAAGAGTTAAATCCATTTATACCACCAAAATAAATCTCACCATAATGATTTTTAAAAAATGCTCCTGTATTAAACTCGTTGCTTTGCAAACCATCACTCTCTTCAAAATTTCTGAAAAACTTGGTGTGTGGATTAAAAAAGGAAATTCCTTTGTTGGTACTTATCCAAAGGTTATTGTTTTTATCGCCTAAAATTCCGTAAATTACATTGTTAGACAAGCCTTCTTTTTCTGTAAAATGAGAGAAAGTTGCTGTTTTTGGATCAAACCTGTTGAGTCCGCCACCAAAAGTACCTATCCATAAATACCCTTTTTTATCTTCATAAATAGAAAGCACTGAATTGTTGTTGAGGCTGTTAATTTCATTTTCTGCCCGTTGGTAAATTTTAAAAGAAAATCCTTTTTCAGTTTCTTTTATATTGCAAAATCCACCTCCATCAGTTCCTACCCACATAGAGCCATTTTTTGTTTTTAGAATAACCCTTACCACATTATTTGGTAAATCGTTTTTAACATTTTCTGAGGAGGTAATCGTTTGGCAAGTTGTTCTATCTTCAGAAACAATTACAATACCTTCTTTAGTTCCTGCCCAAAGCCTGTTTTTATTATCTTCAGTAATGGTATAAGTTCTAGCATTATTAAAGTTTTTAATTTTTAATTGAGCAATTTTATTGTTTTTAAAAGTAAAAATTCCGCCATCGGTACCTAAATATACATTTCCTTTTTTATCTTGAAAAATGCTATAAACACCTATGTTTTTGAGGTTGTTTTCTTGTGAAAAATCAGGTTTTAAATGAAGGACTTTACCATTAATATTATCAAAAAAAGTAAGTCCTTGGTCGGTACCGACATATAGGTTTTCATCTCTATCCTGAAAAATAGACCAAACCATATTACTGCTAATGGTATTGGGTAAGTTAGGCCAATGTTGGTAATGTTTAAAAAATTGTTTTTGCTTATCAAATTTATTTATTCCGGCTTGAGTTCCTATCCAAATAATTCCCGAACGGTCTTCTAAAATAGTATTTATTTTATTGGAACTAAGGCTTGTAGAAATGGTTGCACTATAAACATAATGGTCAACATTTTTTAATGATTTTAGTTTATATAAGCCGTCAGTTTCAGTACCTATCCATAATATTCCGGCTTTATCTTCATAAAGTATTTTAATGATATTGTTTCCTATTAGTTGGTCGAGTTCTTTGGGAATAGTTAGGCTGCTATTTTGATGGTTGTAAAAATTTATACCATTATTGGTGGCGATAGTAACAAATCCATGAACATCTTTGTGTACATCCCATACGATATTGCTTTTTAGCCTTGAGTTTTCTGAGGTATATTGGGTAAAATCTTTGGTATGGACATTATAAAGCAATAAGCCATTATTTTCTGTGGCAATCATTAATACGTCTGGAGTTACAAAAACTAATTTTCTAATATTAAGTTTTTTAATATTAGTACTAAATGGAATGTTAATTTTTGAGATATGAAAATTTAGTGAGTCTGTTTTTGATTTTGAAAGCTTGTATAACGATTGGTCTGTTCCTATCCAAAGGCTTTTGTCATCTTCATTTTCTGTAATTGTCCAAACATTATGTTTTTTGGCATTTTTAGTTTTATTTTCATTAAGGTAATGCGTAAAAGTTTGATAATCTCTGTTGAATAAATTTAGTCCGTTTTCTGTACCTATCCAGAGGTTACTATCACTATCTTCATAAATAATATGAGCAAAACTGTTAGAAATAGAGGTACTATCTAATAAATCATGTGAAAAAACGGTAAATTCATAGCCATTGTATTGGTTAAGACCGTCTTGCGTTCCCATCCAAATTAAACCTTTGTAATCTTGAATAATACAGGTAACATCACTCTGGGAAAGTCCATCTTTATAGTTAATTCTATCAAACTTTATATTGCTTTGTTGTGCTAAAACAAAAAGCGATAAACAGATAAAAAATAAAAGACTTCCAGCTTTTTTAAACATAGGGTAAAGTTAGTTTAATATCTGAATTTGTAAAAAAAGTTGGTATTTAATTTTATTGCGGAAATGCTTACTAAAACCTTTAATTATTTTATTTTAATAACTTTAAATTCAGTTCTTCTATTTTTAGCTCTTCCTTCAGGGTTGTCATCACCATTAGCTAATTTGTTAGGAGCAATAGGGTGGGCTTTTCCATATCCTTTGGCAATAATTCTTTTTTTCTCAATTCCTTTAGAAAGGATATATTCTACTGCAGCATCAGCTCTTTTTTGAGATAAACTTAAGTTGAAGCTAGCACTACCAATATCATCGGTATGCGAACTTAATTCAACACCAATATCTTTGTTTTTCTTTAGGATGGTAATTAGTTTATCTAACTCCTTTTTAGAAGGTTCATTTATTTCATAAGAATCATAATCATAAAGAATTTTAGAGATGATGAAGTTTTCATTTTCAGCAATTTTAATTACTTCATCTATTTCGTTGATAAGTGTAATAATGGTTTTGTCGGAAGTTAGTCTGTGGTATTTAAATTTACCATCAGATTTTTTGGCAGCATCTATCACGTTGCCATTTTCATCTAATAGAATTACATTAAAATTATCGTTACCTTCTTCTAACATAAACAGGTAAACTTCGTCTGGAGCAAGTTTATCGAAAATAAATTTACCATCTTTGTCGGTACGAGCTTTTCCAATTACATTGCCTTCTTCGTCAAGGATTAAAATTTCCATTCCTTCAGAATAATCGCCTGGTAATTTTTTATAAATTTGACCATGGATATTGATGGTTAATAAACTTTCATCAATTTCTTCTAATAATTCTAATTCATCGTAATACGTGTAAGGTAAAGCTTTAAAGGTGAATTTTCCTTTATCTAGTTTGTTAGCTAAAATTACTTTTTCACCTTTTGAATTGGTTAAGTATAGTTTTGCTTGGTTGAGTTTAGATTCATCAGATTCATCAATTTTAATGAGATAATTTTCGTCCATACTTAATTTATCAAACTTGAAATTACCATTTTCATCTGTTGTGGTAGATTGAATTACTTGATCATTTTCATCTAACAAATCTATTTTTGTATTATCGGCAGATAATTTTCCATATTGAAGTACACCAGTAATAGCTGTTGTTTCAGCTAAACCTTCCCATTTAAAGCTGTAAATGTCGTCACTTCCAATTCCTCCGGGTCTGTTAGATGAAAAATATCCTGTATCTTTATCTTGAAAAGTAATTCCAAAATCATCAGCAGGAGAGTTAATAGGAGCTTTTAAATTTTCAGGGGTTCCTTGTGCTTTACTATTTTTGAATACAATAGAATAAATATCTAAACCACCATACCCACCATGTCCATCAGAAGCAAAATAGAATAAAGTATCTTTTATGTAAGGAAAAACTTCATCTAAAGCAGTATTAATTTCTTTACCTAGGTTTATGGGGTTCCCCCATTCTTCTCCTGTTTTAGAACTCATGTATAAATCCATTCCACCAAAGCCACCTGGCATGTTAGATGTGAAAAATAGTGTTTTTCCATCTTCAGTTATCCATGGGTGAGCAACAGAGTAATTTTCACTATTAAAAGGCATAGAAGTAATGTCTTTCCACTTACTGCCTTTAGCAGATGCTTGGTAAATTTTAGAATGGTTGATTGATTTTTTTGATAATTCACCTTTTATAGAACGGGTAAAATATATGGTGTTTCCATCTTTACTAATAGAAACAGGTCCGTCATGATATTCGGTGCTTAGTTGGTTAGAAAATTCTTTAACTTTCTCAAAGTTCTTTTCTTTTTTAGAATAAAAAATAGACAAATAAGGCCTGTTGGTAGAACTATTGGTTTTTTCATTTACAAAATCTATTTGTCTTTCAGAAATAAAAATAAGTGCATCTTGATAAACCAAAGCACAAAAATCTGAGTATTTAGAATTGATGTTTTCAACTAAGTTTATTTCAAATGCTTTTTCTTCTTTTTCCCATACTGTAATTTCTTCTATCGAGTTTAGCAATACTTTTCCTAGAAAGCTATTAGGTTCTTTTTCTAAAAATAAGTTGAATTGTTTTTTTGCCTCAGTCGGCTTGTTATTGTTTTTTAATACTTGACCATAGTGTAAATGGTCTGAAGCTAATACATTGTTGCTAAGAGAAGTTGCTTTTTGATAATATTCTTCAGCAGCAGAATAGTTTTTAAGTTTTTTATGAGAAAAAGCAATGTTTCTTAAAGCCTCAGCATTATTGGGGTCTTTTTTCAAAGTTTTTTCGTAATATTTTATTGCTTCAGGGTAATTGGTTAATTCAAAATAGCCATTGGCTTTATCTAGTTGTCCAAAACATGAAACAGTTACTACTAAAAATGTTATAAAAGAAAAGTAATATTTTAAAATCATCGATCTTCGTTATTAAAAATATCTAGGTGAAACAACTTGTGATTTATGCTTAAGGAAATCATAGCCAATAAAAATTTCATGAGAACCTCCGTTAGAAAGTTGGGTGGCAGTATAATCGTAAGCGTAGCCTATTTTAAATTGGGAAGAGATGTTGAATTCTGTTAGGAAAATTAGTGTTTGACGAGAAGTTAACGTTATACCGAATAGAAATTTATTGTTAAACAACATGCTAGCATTGATATCTAAAAAACCTTGTTTGTTCTGCCCTCTCATTATTGCAGAAGTTTTTAATGTAAGTTTTTCAGTTAATCCAAAAGCTCTACCAACTGTTGCTGTTCCGTTAATATATTTTCTAGCAACGGATGTTGCTGTATCAACAACAGAAAGTTTAAATTCGGGTTTATTGAGGTGGTCAAAAGAAATTCCTGCATAAAATTTATTGGTATTGTAATAGATCCCAAAATCGAAGTTGGGTAATATAAAGCTTTCGTTAGCAGTAGCTGGAATAGCATCATCTTGGTCGCGGTATTCAATTTTAGCCCAATCGTATTGGTAGTTTAAAATTCCCCCTCTTAAACCGAAAGCTAGTTTGCCTTTGCCTAATTTAATTTTATAAGCATAAACCAACGAAATGTCTTGTGTTGTTCTTGGTCCAATTTTATCATTAATTAATTGAAAACCTAACGCCATATTTTGGTTTTTTAATGGAGAATGAATAGACAAAACTTGTGTTGTAGGAGCTCCATCTAAACCAACCCACTGACTTCTGTGGACAAGTACGCCACTGATAGCATCACGACTACCGGCATAACCGGGATTTACGCCTAAAGGGTTAAACATATATAAACTGTACTGAGGGTCTTGTTGAGCAAAACCCTGTAAGCTTATTATAAACGTTAGTATTAGTAGTATTTTTTTCATTTTCAATTATTCATTATTAATTGTAAATTACCTTGTTATTTCTACCCAGCCTTTGTAAATTGTTCCGTCAACATCAGCAATATAAAAATAGGTAGAGCTTGAGAGTAAATCTCCTCCTTTGTTGCTTCCATCCCAAACAACTGTTGTATTATCGTAATTTTCTCCGTACCATACTTCTTCTCCCCAACGGTTAAATATTTTTACTTCATTTTCCGGAAATTGCCCTATGTTTTCTATCACCCAAACATCATTTTTACCATCGTTGTTAGGTGTAATTCCCGAATAGAATTTTAATAAACAATCTTCATCATTATCAATTCCAATAGTAATTTGTGTGTTATAAGAACAGTTGTTTCCGGTAATTTCCACATTATATGTTCCTGCGGAGAGTTTATCTGCTTCCCAAATGGTTACGCTGTCATCAATAGCCATAATAATCAATTGGTATGGACCTGAGCAGCCTAATACGTTGGAAATAAAAATTGAACCATTTTGAGCTCCTCTACAAGATTCGTTTATTACTTCATAAGTAACAATAGAATCAGCAGTAGTTTCGGGTTGCTGAAAACCTTGTGTTAGAATTTTAGAGGTTGAAAATAAGGTTTGTATAGCAGCCTCTCCAACAGTTGAAGAAAGTGTAATATTAGTTCCCGTTTGGTAACCACCTGTAGCACCAATTACTTGACGTGAAATGGTTGTTTGTGCAGTTGCTCCCAAGGAGAATAAGATGAATATGTAGAGTATTTTTTTCATAATTTAAAAAAATTTAATTGTTAGACCTTGAAATTTCTAACCATCTATTTCCTGTCCATATTAATGTAATAGTATCGTTACTATACAATAAAGCATTTCCTGCAATATTTAAGTTTGCTCCACCATCATTTATAGTAAATAAATAACCACCTACATTTTCAATGATTAAAAAATGTCCGGGCTTTAATCCATTTGAAATTGAACCAAGTGTTGCTCCACCAAGGGTAGTGGTGACTCTAATATAACTTCTATCGCCAACGGTTAAAGCATAAGATGCATTATTTCCAGCAGCCGCAGTTGCAGGAGCGTATGTTACAGCACCATTTACTTCTAAAGAAGTACCTGGTGTTGTTGTACCAATACCTACATTACCTGTTTGGGTAATTCTCATTCTTTCAGATAATGTACCATCATTGGTGGAAAATAACAATTGTCCCTGAGTAGTTGAAGTTCCTGAGGTTACTGAACTTACTCTAGCAATACTTGTTGGTGTTAATCCATTAATAAAATCTACCATTGAAGATAAAGAATTTCCGCCATTTGTGTTACCTTTTAGTTCTAAAGAAGTAATACTCGCATTGCTATAAGGACCATTATTAACTATACTCAAATATTTTGTAGCTCCTGAAATTATACCTGGGGATGTTGTCCCAATTCCAACATTTCCTACTGCATCAATTCTCATTCTTTCAGCATTGTTGGTGTGAAAAGTCATTGGAGCATTGTTATTTTGTTCAATTCTAAAATCCGTATAAGCTCTTCCACCTGCTTGTATTAATGAAATACCTGGTGCAGGAGTTGCTAATAATAATCCCATGTTGGCATTGCCTGCCCCTGAACCGATTCTGGCGTATCCAATTACGTCTAGTTTTTGTTCTGGAGTAGTCGTTCCTATACCTACATCGTTATTAAGTAAAGTAGGGTGTATATATGTTCCATTAAGTGTCCATGGTGATGGTGTAATAGTTAGTACAGTATTAGGGTCAGTCCACGTCATGGTACCATTAGCATCTGATACGGGAATATAACCGTTGGTAGCACCGTTTCTCATGGTTATTCTTCCATATACATCTAAAGCAGAATAGAAAGCATCACCACCTATACCCACTTGACCTGTAGGGTTAATATTAAAAGGTTGGTTTAAATTAGTATTATCTTCTATTCTAAAAGTTCCTGATTCATTAGAAATAAGCACAAACTGACTCATACTTTCCATAACAAAAGCAGCTCCATTGGTAGGGGTAACTTCTTTTAACATCATAACTGCTGAAGCGTTTTCTTCTATATGAAGTTTAGCAAGTGGAGCAGAAGTACCAATACCAATATTTCCATTATTTAAAACAGTAAGCCTATCAGTAGAGTTAGTTCTTAATTTCACTTCATTTCCTGAATTGGTTAAAAGACCACCTGAAATAATATTAAATTGATTTGGAGCACTAATGTCAGCATTAAAAGTGCCAACAAAAGCTATTTCCGTTCCCGATAATGTATTTATGGTAAGTGGCGATGTGGCATTAGTTGTGCCAATACCAACATTGTCTCCAATTACTGCAGGGTGTACTGTAGTAATTGTTTTTGCCCAAGGAGAAGTTGGTAAAGTTACCGAATTTCCATTAGAGATAGAAAGAGTATTGGTATTTAAAGTAAGGGTTTGAGCATCTGTATTATCTAAGTAAGGAGTTAAATCAACGGGAGTAGGATCGTTGGTTAATGATAGAGTGTTTCCTGTTAAAGATAAATCTTGATTATCAGTTAAAACACCATTTACACTAAGAGGATTAGCTGCAGTTCCATTTCCGTTTAGTGTTGCATCTGAAATTACTACTTGTGTGCCCCAATTATCGTTACCTAACCCAAGTGTATTTGGGTCTCTCCATTTTGCTTGACCAGTTCCATCATTGGCTAAAATCCAGTTGATATTTAAAAAATTATTTCCAAGAACATATAAAGAATCTGTTAAAAAAGATCCTGAATTAGCGTGTACAATTGGTCCGGTGGAAGAATAATTATAGATAGTATCAGTATTATTGTAGATAGCAGTTTGAGCCTGATTAGCAATTTTTTGAGCTTGGTTTGCGATGACTAAAGTTTGATTAACTATCGCACTATCTGCATTTATAAAAATATGTCCATCAGTTACACTATTAACTAAGGATAATGTTTTTATGGTTGGAGAATAAGCTATATAAGAAGTAATATTTGATCCACTTAAAAATGTTACACCAGAAGCACCAGTTGAGTTGGTATTTGAAACCGTTATCGCAGAAACATTAGCATTGCTACCAACAAAACTTGCAATAGAAGAATCAGGTGATGCAACGGTTAATTTACTAAAAGATAGAGGAGTACCTATACTTACATTTCCGGCATTGGAGTTATTATTGTTGTAGATAGTGTTTCCCGATTGTGACCAAAATCCTGCTGAACCAACATTTCCTGAGACTAAAGTGTCCCAAGTTGTACCGTTATAAATATAAGAAGTGTTATGAGTGGAGTGGTAAAATGCATCATTTTCATTATTAGGGGTAGGGGGGAAACTAGTCCCGTTTCCTAGCCAATTAACTCCAATACCTGTAGCACCACTATCTCCATTACACACGTAATAGGTATAGTCAATTTCTAATGCTTGTAAAATATTATCCCCATTATCATCAGTACCGATATCAATTTTGTTTCCACCATTTTGGCAGTTAGCTCCTGTGGGTTCAGGAGTAACGATAGAAATGCTGTTTTTTCCGGGTGCACCTTGTGGACCGTTTGCCGATTGTTTAGAATATAATGCATAAGGTACTGATAGCAGTTGAGAACTTCCCATAGGATCCCCGTTTACTTCTACATAAAGATAATGTAAGCCACCTCCCCAGTTAATTCCAGTAAATGTTCCGACAGATGGTGTTCCACCTCCAATCTCAGCAGTAAATAAACCAAATTGATTGGTAGAAATACCTGTGTGTGTTTCAGTATAAACAGAAGTGCCTGTTGGGGAACTTTGTCTGATTTCGTAAGTGACGTTTAGGGTTTGGTTAACCAATGGATTTCCAGATAAATCTCTAGCTACTGCTTGGTAGTTAATTTTTTCGGGTGCTTGTGCATTAAGCATTAATCCTGAAATAAAAAGAATGATAAAAAGTGATAGTTGTTTCATATTGAATGGTACGTTTTTTTATTAAAACAAAAATAATAATAGTTATTTAAAATAATTAATCAGCTTGGATTACAGTGTAGCTAATAACAATCTTTGCAAAACCAACATTAGTAGTAGCTTCTTTTGAAAACATTTTTACATAATAGGAATAATTAGTGTTGTCAATTGTTCCGTTGAGAATAGTATTATCAGTAGAGGTGGCTAAGCCACTAATACTGGTGGTGCTTCCTGTAGTATTAATAACAGCCATTTGGTCATTATTAATTGTGTTAAAACCAATTCTTTCAAGTGAAAGTGTAGCGTTTAATGTTGTATTTGTATCAAACCATTTTACTTTTAATTCTGTTACAACAGCACCTTGAGGTAAATAAATAGGAGCAGTAGCTACAGCGTCAACTGCATTTGTGCCTCCAGAGAAATAGCAATATCCAGATTCGCCATAATATCCGCCAACATAAGATTCATGTATTAAGAATGCATTTACACTTGATGAATTATTTCTTTTTTGATTTAAAGCATTTATAGGAATTGAAATAGTTCTTGTTTTAGCTGTTTCATAAGTATATTCGCCATCTACTTCAATGCTACCACCACCATCAATATCAAGTTTTTGAGACGGAGTAGTTGTTCCAATACCCACATCACCATTCCCATCAATTCTAACTCTTTCAGCATTACTAGTATGAAAAGTTATAGGAGCATTATTTTCTTGTTCTATTCTAAAATCCGTATAAGCTCTTCCTCCTGCTCTTATTAATGCAATTCCAGGTGCAGGTGTGGCTAATAAAAGCCCCATGTTTGCATTTCCTGCACCAGCACCTATTCTTGTATAACCAATTACATCAAGTTTTTGTTCTGGAGAAATTGTTCCAATACCCACATTGCTATTTCCAGTAATTCTCATCACTTCATTAAGGTTTGAAGAATTTCTAGTCATAAATACCATATCACCTTGAACAGATCCAATTGTATGATTAACATTTTGAACAACAATTTTGCCCATTTCAGCACTTGCTGAATTTGATAGCATCGTTGTAAAAGCAATACTAGAAAAATTATTTGGAGTTATATCTGTATTGAACAATCTCAAAGCTGTTTCTGGAGAACCTCCATAAGCATTAAGTGTTGTTGATGTATTTGTTCCTTGTATATGTAGGGCAACATTTGGTACAGATGTTCCTATACCTACATTACCACTGTTATTGTTATAAATATCAGTACCATTTGGACTCCAATAGGTAGTTGTAGTTGTTGGTGGCTGCCATTCTGCATTCCCTTGTGCATCTATTGACGTTAATACAGAACCAATTGCAGGCGTTGAACCACCTAAATTGTTTAATCGCAATGTTCCATCTAAATGAAGATTTGCAGTAGGAACAGTTGTGCCGACTCCTACTAGTCCTAAATTAGTCATTGACATTACAGTTAGTGGTGTTCCGTAATTTTCATTAATAACATTTAAAAGCCCACTAGCATTAACATCATAAACCCATTCAGCTGTTGGTTGATTTGGGTGTCCTAATTTTATTTGGGTACTTGTACTGCGAACATGCAATGAACCTTCTGCATTAGTAATTCCAACTCCAACATTATCACCTGCTGTAAGTTCATGTATGGTTGAACCAGTTTTTGCCCAAGGAGATGGAGGAATAGTAACTGTTCCACCACCATTTGAAAGGGTTAAGTTAGGGGCGGTATAAGTTAGTGTTTGAGCAGGAGTATTTACAGTAAAAGTAGGAGAGGTGCCAGTTACAGTTGTTAAACCACCACCTGTAATGTTTGTAGAACTTGCAGGAGATGTGTTATTAATTGTAAAGTTTGGATAAGTACCTGTAACGTTAATTCCTGTGCCATTAGTTAAAGCAACAGTTTGGTCAGGAGCTGTATTCGTAATAACATTACCAGACAAATTAATTCCTGTTCCTGCGGTATAAGTTGGGGGAGTTGGTAAGGTAACATTATTCCCATTAGAAATAGAAAGCACATTAGTGTTTAAAGATAATGTTTGAGCATCTGTGTTATCTAAATAAGGAGTTAAATTAATAGGCGTAGGATCGTTGGTTAATGATAAAGTGTTTCCTGTCAAAGTTAGATCTTGGTTATCAGTTAAAACACCATTCACGCCAAGTGGATTACCTGCAGTTCCATCACCAGTTAAAGTAGTATTACTAATAACAACTTGAGTCCCCCAATTGTCAGCTCCTGAACCAGCATTTTGGGCTATCCAAGCAGTTCCATTCCATGTAAGAACTTGTCCGGTTCCAGGTGCAGTAGGACTTAAATTAATTCCTGTACCACCTGTAATTCCAATGGTATTTCCAGAAATGCTTAAATCTTGAATTTCATTAGTTGCTGAGGTATCATTATCAAAAACATTTAATGGGTTGGCAGTAGTTCCATCACCTGAGATATTATTGCCTTGTGATATTATTACCTGATTTCCCCAATCGTCACCAGCAGCAGATCCACTATCTCCATTACAAACATAATAAGTAAAATCTATTTCTAGTGTTTGTAACATGTTATCATTATTATCATCAGTCCCAACATCAATTTTATTACCACCATTTTGGCAGTTAGCTCCTGCAGGTTCTGATGTTACGATAGAAATACTGTTTTTTCCAGGGACACCTTGAGGACCGTTAGCAGATTGTTTAGCATAAAGTGCATACGGAACGGAAAGTAGCTGAGAAGTTCCCATAGGATCTCCATTAACTTCAACATAAAGATAATGTAAACCAGCTCCCCAGTTAATTCCAGCAAATGTTCCTACAGATGGTATTCCGCTTCCTATTTCCGCAGTAAACAAACCAAATTGATTGGTAGAAATACCAGAATGTGTTTCAGTATAAACAGAAGTGCCTGTTGGAGAACTTTGTCTTATTTCGTAAGTGACATTTAAGGTTTGGTTAACCAAAGGATTTCCAGATACATCTCTAGCTACTGCTTGGTAGTTAATTTTTTCTGGAGCTTGTGCATTTGCAATTAAACAACTTAGTGATATTACAATTAATAGTAGTATATTTTTTTTCATCTGTTTATATTTATTGTTTTTTAGTAGTCAGATGTAACTCCCTATGATTATTTATTAACTAATGTTATAAATTTATTCTCATGGTCGTTTCATAATTATATGAGTTAAGTCTTTTTTTAAGTAGCAAACAGACGTATAAAACTCATTAAATGTTGCTTTTGTCTAAAACAACATGAGTTTTATCGTAAAAAAATGATACTTTAAGGGAACAAATATAAGAATGAAATTGGTAAAATAGAAATTTTTTTAAAAAGTTAAGAGGAGGTAAATTATTGTTAATGAGATTGAAATGCTTAAGGGTTTATGTAGTCATGCCAATTACAAGTATATCATCTATTTGTTCAAGATTTCCTTTCCATTTTTCGATATTATCATTTAATAATTCTCTTTGATTATGGATGGGTTCGTTATGAATAGTTAGTAAATAATCTCTAAAGTTTTTATACATTAATTTCTTGCCTTTTGGTCCGCCAAATTGGTCGGCATAACCATCTGAAAAAATATACACTTTATCGTTTTCTTCTAATTTAAAAGTATGGTTGGTATATTTTTGTTTTGGATTATCAAAATAAGTTCCAATAGCAAATTTATCTGCTTTGGTTTGAATAATGTCGTTGTTTCTAATAATGTATAGCGGGTTAAATGCTCCTGCATACTGAATTTCTTGTGTTTTTGGGTCGTAGCAGCAAAGCGCTAAATCCATACCATCTTTGGTTGTAGAAACACCTATTGTATTATTATGCAATGTTGAGCTTATTCCTTGGTTTAAGCTATCTAATATTTCTGATGGTGTATCAAACTCTCTTAAAGCATTATTTAAAGCATTATTTCCAATGATACTCATAAATGCACCTGGAACTCCATGTCCGGTGCAGTCTACTGCTGCAAAATAAACTTTGTTGTTTTTTTCTTTTAACCAGTAAAAATCTCCTGAAACAATATCTTTTGGTTTATATAAGATAAATGCTTGAGGAAGCATTTTCTTAACTAATTCGTTTGGAGGTAAAATAGCTTCTTGAAGTCCTTTTGCATATTTAATACTGTCGGTAACCTCTTTATAGAGTTCACTAATTTTAAGGTTTTGTTTTTCAATTTCTTCTTTTTTCTGGACTACTTCTGCAGTCCTTTCTTTTACCTTTTGTTCTAGTAATCTTTCATTTTCGGCTAAATCATCACGCATTTTCAGCAATGCTTTCCCTAATGTATCTTCATTGCTTAATGGTTTATATTGAGCATCAAACCTTCCAGAACCTACAGCGTCAGCAAAATCTTTTGTGGCTTTTAAGTTTTCAACTAACCTATTAAGAGCCATGGTCATTTCACCAATTTCATCATTTCTGGCTTTTATATTTCCTTTAGGGAAGATTCCCTTACTTAATGTTAGTAATATACTTTTAAGGTTGGTTACGGGAGTAACAATAGATTTGGTGGTGTAAAAAGCAATAAGTAGCCCTCCAATTATAAGTGCAATTCCTAAATATTGAGCTAAGGTTTTTAAAAAGTTAAATGAAGACTGCATTTTATTCGTAGCCTGATCGGTATGAAATTTTTGGATGTTAATTAATTCTTCTAGTTGAAAAATAACTTCGTTTGTTTTTATATACAAATCGCCATCATCACCAATCATAGAGTTGGCAAGAAATTTATTGGTAGCTTCTTCATAACTCTCAAAACTTGGAAGGTACTCCATTATTTCTCTGTGCATATCAAAAAGGACATCTATTTCTTTAAATAGTTTTGCCATTTTTTTTCTATCCTCTTTATTCCAATTTACTGCTAGTTTAGCAATTTTGGTTTTTAATGCAGGATATTCATTTTCAATAAGTTTTATAAGTTTTACTTTGTCAGGATGTTTGGAGTTAGATTGGTAATATACCCAATTGAAGACAAGCATTTTTGAGCGAACCGCCATTAGTTTAAGTTCTTCTAAAGTGCTTAAAGAAGGGTTGTTTACAGTGGTAATTTCATCATTAATGTTGATACTCCTGTCTAAGGTATTGTAAGTAATGGTAAAAACTGTTATTACCAAGAAAATCAGAACACCAAAACCAGTGCCTATTCTTTTTCCTATGGTAAATTTAAATTTCATTAATAGTAAAACTCTTTAGAATTTTATTTTTGTAACGATTCTAATTCTTGTTTGTAATAATTAGATTTTTCAGTATCATTTAATCCGTAGTAAATATTTTTCAATCCTTCTAGTGTGTCTTCTTTTCTGTAATTAGATTCATAAGCTTTAAGCATAAATGGTAAAGCTTCATTAAATAAATCTGCAATTTTTTCCTGAGTTGCCATTAAGTTTTCAAACTCCATATCATAATCCATGTTATTTACAATATCAACTCCTTCATTATAATATAAAAGCGATAAGTTGTAGTTGGCAGAAGGATTGTTTTTATCGATAGCCAAAATTTCTTTGTAAATAGTTGCTAATTGGTGTCTTTGCGTAGAGTCAACCTTATCTTGCCCTTTACTAATAGCTGTTGCTATAGCAAATTTAAATTGGATTTCATGTTCGTTTAAGGTGTTTTTATCAGTGCTAATAAGCGTTTGTAGTTGTTTGTACTGATTAAAGTTTTGGTTAGCAAGCTTATAATTTTCATTATTTATTGCTCTTGCAGCATCGTTATAATAAGTTGAAGAAATGTATTTAACTAAAGGTTCTGCTTGAGGTAAGTAAGTACTAGCAGTATCTATTTTATATAATTTATGAATTGATGTAGCACATTCGTTTCTAAGTGCAGAATTCAATTCTTGTTTTTCTTTAGTTTTATATTGCTCTTTATAAATAAAGCTGCGGTAAAACCAGACTTTAGCTAGTGTTGTAAATTCTTCTTGAGTTGCAGCAATATCAATGTATTTCTGAGCACTGTCAAATTCAGCTTTCTGAATATAAAACTCAGCTTTAGACATGCTGTTATTTTGCACGAACTGAGCATTAACTGTTGAAGTAACAGCAACCAAAATGGATAATATGTAAATTAGTCTTTTCATTTAACGGCAACAGCTAGTGCTTCTAAATTTGAACTTACTTTTAGTTTTTGTGTTTCTATGCTTTTGGTATTCATTTCAAACTTTTGTTTGTTATCTCTAACAACAAAGTTTATTCCGGCTCCTTTATCTACTAAGCCTTCTTGTTCTGTAACTATTAGTGTACTTCCTGATTTAACTTTTTTAATTACATTACTTAATTCACTGCTTTTACCTTTAGTAACATAAAGCAAATGACATTTGTCTAGTTCAGCAGCAGAGTTAAATTTCTTTACTAAAATGGGTTGATTACCAATTTTTTTGGTTTGAGCCATTTTAGTTAATTCATCATAAAGAGGAGTGTCGCCCACTATGCCAAAAACAAAATAACCCGTTTGATAGGCTTTTGGCCATTCTATATATTTGGTGAAGTTGTACATAAAAACAGCTTTCAATTTGGCATTAGTATCTACTTCTTTCTTTGTAATAAAAGAAGAACCGATAATAAATACCAATAGTAATATGGAGCTTGTTTTTTTCACTAATAAGTTCACTTGCAGTCAAATTCTAAGCCAAAATGATTTAGAATAAATGCAAATATAATTTTTTTAAGCTAAAATAAAAGATGTTTTCTACTTTTTAAAACGATAAGGTCTTAAGCTCTTAGGTTTATAGGAGTTTTGATTGATAAAGAGGTAAAATTGAAAATATATTAAACCATAAACTTTAATGGTTTAATTTGAAACTCATAATTAGTTCTTTTTACGACCTTTTCCTGATTTTCTTCCGCCACTAGCTTCACCTTTTTTATCTTGTTTGTTGGTTTTAACATTTACTGTTTTCCCGTATCGTGCTTTTGAAGAAGAGAATGGAGAACCTCTTTTACCTTTAATTTTTTTTCTGCTAGTAGAATGGAGATAGTTTTTACTTTTTGATTTGCCATTACCTGAACCATTATCAACCTGAATGTTTGGCCCTTTTTTAGAACTGCTGGTAAAAAGTGAGTCGCCTCCCGATTTACATGAAATAACTGCAAAAGCAATAAAAAGTAGATATATGGTATGTTTAAGTTTATTCACTAGATGGTTTTATGACAAATGGCTGTAATTATTTTCCTGATTTTCTTCCCGAACGAGATTTTCCGCTTGTAGGATCTCCTTTTTGTTTTTTACTACTTGATTTATACCTTCTTTTCTTAGATGAAAATTCGGCTTGTTTTTTCATGTCTTTTCTTTTTACCTTTTTTCTTGATATAGAATGTTTGTAGCTTTTAGCTTTATTTCCTGAACCTCCACCGTCAACATCAATATTCGGACCTTTTTTAGATTTGCCTGAAAAAGCATCTCTTTTTGCAGCCACTTCAGTTGAAGAGCCTTTGCTAGAAGCTGTTCCTTTGTTCTTTTTTTGTCCGAATACAGAAACGGAAATAAAGAAAATAAATATAAAAAGTAAATATAATTTATGCATCCTAATGGTTAATAAACATCTAAAAAATTTTGGGAGTAAATGTAATAAGTACAAAACAGTTTGACGAATTTCTGTTCAGCCATTTATTAACAAAACATTTTCGTCTATGTTAACAACTTTATTTTGCTGGAGCGTTAGAAGCTTGTACGGTTAGTGTTTCAATATCTCTATCAAATAGATACAAGCCACCTTTGTCTTCTCCAATTAATTTGAGCTTATCCATAATGGTTCTTGCTAATGCTTCTTCTTCAATTTGCTCGGCAACGTACCATTGCATGAAATTATGAGTAGTGTAGTCTTTTTCATTTAAACAAATCTCAACTACATCATTAATATCATTAGAAACACTTACTTCATGATCTAACAATGTTTGGAATAACTGATTTAGTGATTTATATTGAGATTCAGGTTTTGCTAAAGCAGGAATAATAGCTTTTCCACCTCTTTCATTTACATACTGAACTATTTTTAGCATGTGCATTCTTTCTTCTTCGGCATGTTGGTATAAAAACTGAGCTGTCCCACCTAATCCTTTAGTCTCCGCCCACGAAGCCATAGCTAAATAAGCTTGAGAAGATTCTGCTTCAATTTTAATTTGGTTGTTAAGTGCTTTTTCAATAGTTGGTTTTAACATGTCTTTTTCTTTTTTGAGTTTTGCTCAAAGATAAGAAGATAACCACAAATATAAAAGAGAAGAGCTAGGTTTTTTTACTCAATTTTACTTATGCACCACAAATCTAAATCCTTTTCCATGTACGTTGATGATTTCTATATTTTCATCCTTATTAAGGTGTTTTCTTAGTTTGGCAATATAAACATCCATACTTCGGGCATTAAAATAGTTATCGTCTTCCCAAATGGCTTTCAGCGCATGGGTTCTGTCTAGTACTTTGTTTTCATTAAGACATAGAAGCCTTAATAAATCACTTTCTTTTGAAGTAAGTTTGGTAGCTTCTCCTTTGTAGGTTAAGTGTCTTTTTTGGTAATCGAAAGTATAATTACCAATAGTGAAAAAAGTTTCGTTTTGGGCTTCATTATCTTCTTGGCTTCTTCTTAAAACCGCATTTATTCTGGCCAATAATTCCTCCATGCTAAACGGTTTAGAAATATAATCATCGGCACCTACTTCAAAACCTTTAAGCGTATCTTCTTTCATAGATTTTGCCGTAAGGAAAATAATAGGTACTTTTTGGTTTATTTTTCTGATTTCTTTAGCAGTAGTAAAACCGTCTTTTATGGGCATCATTACATCTAATAAGCACAATTGGTAGCTACCTTTTATAAAGTTAGAAAAAGCTTCTTCGCCATTATTAGTAAGAGTTACTTCGTAGCCTTTGGCTTTTAAAAAATCGGATAATAAGTTGCCTAGGTTTACATCATCTTCGGCTAGTAATAATTTAATTTTTTCTGACATATCATTTAATTATTTTGGTTCATATCAAAAGGAAGGTAAATCTGAAATTTAGTACCTTTCCCATATTCGCTTGTTGCTTTTATTTCTCCTTGGTGCTTATCTACAATGGCTTTTACATAGTTTAGTCCTAATCCAAAACCTTTTACATTATGCACATCGCCTGTAGGAACTCTGTAAAACTTCTCAAAAATCTTACTTATATTTTCTTTTTTAATTCCGCTGCCTTTATCGCTTACACTAAGTAAAATTCCTTCTCTTAGGTTTTTGGTTTCTATGGTAATTTCCGGGGTTTTAGGCGAATATTTATTGGCGTTATCCAATAAGTTATAAATAAGATTAGTAATGTGTACTTTATCTGCTTTTAATACTGGATTTTCTGCAGTTAGTTTTTGGTAAATAACACCACTTTTTGAGGTAATCTGAATATTAATATTGTCGGCAACATTTTTAATCACATCATGCAAGTTAAAGCTTTCTCTGTTCAATTTCAAATCAGTTTTGTCCCAAGTGGCACTTTTTAAAACTCTTTCTACCAATAAACCTAATCGTTGGTTTTCTTGGTTGATAATGTTTACATAGTTAGATTTTATTTTCCCATCACTACAAATATCAACATCATTAAGAGCTTCGCATGCCAATGAAATAGTAGAAATTGGTGTTTTTAGCTCATGTGTCATGTTATTAATAAAGTCATTTTTTACTTCAGAAAGTTTCTTTTGTTTAAAAATGGTTTGAATAGTAAAGGTGAATGCCCAAATAATAATTAATAATAATATGATAGAGCTTAGCAGCAACATCCACATAGATTTTAGAATGAAACCAGTTTTGTTGGGGAAGTAAATGCTTAAAAAATGTGGAGTGCTAAAAATATCGTTCGGAAAAAGTTGTGTCCAATAGCCCGACATTCTTATATCTTCAGTATAAACCAACGAATCGTGATTGATTACATCATTACCATTATAATCAAAAATTCCAAATTTAAACTTGGTACTAATTCCTCTATTTTCTAGTTCGTTTTTTATAAGCGAATCTAAATCAATTCCCGCAACTCTTTCCTTTATGTTTCTGTGTCTGTTTAATTCATAAAGGTTTTCAAGAATATCATCTATCAACATCGATTTTTCGTATTCTTTGTAGTTAAAAATAGAGTCGTTAAATTTTGGAAAATCATCTTTAATACCTTCAGTCTCTTGTGGGGCATTACTGCTCCCAAAACTAAATTGAAAACCAAACTTTCCTTTATCGGAAAAAGATTCAATAGATTTTTGATAAAGTAATTTGTCAGATTCTTGTCTTTGTCGTTCGCTAATTTTATACTTTATGCCATTTTCTTCAAAAGTGGTAGAAGTATCGTAATTTAAATTCTGATTAGCATTAAAAGATTTTCTTATGTTTTTAGCTCTTAACTTAAGTAATTCCTGACTTTTTTTGTGAGATTTTAATCTGTTGAAAGTCTCAATTTTTTCGGTTTTATGCGCAACGGCAACTAAGGCATTGGTAACATCGTTTCTAAAACCTTCTTCTCTTAATGTAATGGCATTGTTTATCCAATAAATTTGGATAGCAACAAGTCCTACCAAGGCAAAAGTAATTAGTCCGATTAATGTATAAATGTACTTTCTCTTCATGTGGTTACTGCCTGTTTTTATTAAATCGGACACATGTAACTCCCTAAATAATCATTTTTTTGAATTAGAAAGTTTTTGCTCACGGTCGTTTCATTTATAACAAAGTTACTCCTTAAACTCTCTATTTAATTGATGTTTAACACTTTTTAACTTTTGTTAACCTCGTTTTAACAGTCGTACTTTGAGAATGAGCATGCTTTTGTATCACTGAATAAGGAAACAATAAATCCCACCTTTAATAAACTTCTTGTTTAGTTAGTGCAAAAAAAAATCTCCTAAGTTCTTAGGAGATTTTTTTATGAGTTTATCGATTGAAATTACTCTGCCAATACAATAATTTTATTGTTGCTAACTTCAACAACGCCACCATTAATAGCAAATACATTCGATTTTTTATTTTCGTCAATCACACTAATATCGCCTTTTTTTAAGGTAGAGATAATAGGACTGTGATTTGGAAGAACACCAAAAGAGCCTTCAGTTCCAGGGAAAATAGCAGAATCTATTTCTCCTTTAAAGATGCTTTTTTCTGGTGTAATGATTTCTAAATGCATAGTTTATTAAGTTTGAGGTTTGAGGTTTGAGGTTTGAGGTTTGAGGTTTGAGGTCGTAAAAAACGTTGAACTTTGAACCTTAAACTTTAAACCAGTTTGTTTATACTTCAGCTAACATTTTCTTACCTTTTTCAATGGCTTCTTCAATAGAACCAACAAGGTTAAAAGCTGCTTCAGGATATTCATCTACTTCTCCATCCATAATCATGTTAAATCCTTTAATAGTATCTTCTAAAGAAACTAATACCCCTTTTAAACCTGTAAATTGCTCAGCAACATGGAAAGGTTGAGATAAGAAACGTTGAACTCTTCTTGCTCTGTGTACAATTAATTTATCTTCTTCAGAAAGCTCGTCCATACCAAGGATGGCGATAATATCTTGAAGTTCTTTATATCTTTGTAAAGTTTCTTTTACTCTTTGAGCACAATCATAGTGAGCTTTTCCAACGATATCCTGAGTTAAAATTCTAGAAGTAGAATCCAATGGATCTACTGCAGGATAAATTCCTAGCTCAGCAATTTTTCTTGAAAGTACTGTAGTAGCATCTAAGTGAGAGAAAGTAGTTGCAGGAGCAGGGTCAGTTAAATCATCCGCAGGTACGTAAACCGCTTGTACAGATGTAATAGATCCTGATTTTGTAGAAGTAATACGCTCTTGCATCGCACCCATTTCAGAAGCTAATGTTGGTTGGTAACCTACCGCAGAAGGCATACGACCTAAAAGTGCAGATACTTCAGAACCGGCTTGCGTAAATCTAAAGATGTTATCGATAAAGAATAAGATATCTTTTCCTTTTCCATCTCCTTCGCCATCTCTAAAGTATTCAGCTAATGTTAATCCTGAAAGTGCAACTCTTGCTCTTGCTCCAGGTGGCTCGTTCATTTGTCCGAAAACCAATGTAGCCATAGATTCTGCTAAACCTTCTTTATCTACTTTACTTAAATCCCATCCACCTTCTTCCATAGAGTGTTTAAATTCGTCACCATATTTGATAACACCAGATTCAATCATCTCTCTTAAAAGGTCATTTCCTTCTCTTGTTCTTTCACCAACACCAGCAAATACAGAAAGTCCTGAGTGGCCTTTAGCAATGTTGTTAATCAATTCCATAATAAGAACTGTTTTACCAACACCAGCACCACCAAACAAACCAATTTTACCACCTTTAGAATAAGGCTCAATAAGGTCAATTACTTTAATACCTGTCAACAATACTTCAGTTGATGTAGATAATTCCTCAAATTTAGGTGGTTTTCTGTGAATTGGGTTTCCATCTGCTTTAGGAACGTCACCAATACCATCAATTGCATCACCAACAACATTAAATAATCTTCCTCTAATTTGTTCGCCTTTAGGCATTAAAATAGGAGAGTTTAATGAAGTTACTTCCATACCTCTGCTTAGTCCGTCAGTTGCATCCATAGAGATTGCTCTAATGGCATCTTCTCCAATATGTTGCTGACATTCTAAGATTACTTTTTGTCCGTTATTTTTTGTGATTACTAAGGCATCCATAATGTTAGGAAGCTTTTCTGCATCAGCAAAACTAACATCAATTACCGGACCCACAATTTGTGAAATTTTACCTACGATTGTTGACATGTTTTATGTTTTATTTATGAAAAATTTTGTCTTAAAATTTGTGGCTGCAAAACTAATTATAAATTATTGATAATGGCAATAATTATTCTCCTTTTTTTGTCGAAAAAATTGCGATTTTTAGTGATATTTGCCAACCTAATTATATTCACCATTATAGGACTATTTTTATAAGTGAAAGTTTACACTAATATTCAGGAATTTAAGTCAACAAAAAACGTTGTAGTTACCATTGGTACTTTTGATGGAGTTCATCTGGGACACAAAGTAATTATCAATCAATTAAAAAAAGCTGCTCAAGAATTAGGTGGAGAAAGTGTATTACTTACTTTTTTTCCTCACCCAAGAATGGTTGTTTTTCCAGACGATAATGAATTGAAACTGTTAAATACTATTGAAGAACGTAAAGAATTGCTCGAAAAAGCAGGCATTGATCATTTAATTATTCATCCGTTTTCAAAAGCATTTTCACGCTTAACAGCGTTAGAATTTGTAAGAGATATTTTAGTAAATCGCTTAAATGTGAAGAAAGTGGTGATTGGTTACGACCATCATTTTGGGAGAAATCGAGAAGGTTCTTTTGAAGATCTAATCGAATTTGGAGAGGTATATGGTTTTTCTGTTGAAGAAATTCCTGCACAAGATATTCAGCAAATAAATGTGAGTTCTACAAAAATTAGAACTTCTTTACTTGCAGGAGAAATTCATGCTGCAACACAATTTTTAGGGTATCCGTATTTTATTAATGGAAGTGTAGTAAAAGGCGATAAAATTGGCAGAGAAATAGGATTTCCTACAGCCAACATTAAACCTGATGAAACGTATAAGCTCATTCCGAAAAAGGGTGTGTATGCCGTAAAGGTTATTGTAAATGAAAAAGAATATGAAGGAATGCTTAATATTGGCATTAGACCAACGCTGAAAGGAATAAACGAAACCATAGAGGTAAATATTTTTGATTTTGATGAAGAGATTTACGGACAAAAAATTCGGGTAAAATTTTACGAAAGAATTCGTGATGAACAGCCTTTTGAAGATCTTAACGAACTTAAAAACCAACTGAATATTGATAAAAGCAAAACCATACAAATTTTTAATTAGTCTTTGCAAGAAGACTTCCAAATACTTCGTTATTCTCATTTTTGATTCAGTCATTTACTTAAGTAAACTTCTTAGAATCAAAAATATCGAAAGCCTCGTCTTTGGAAGTTTCTTATCAAAGACACAAAAAAAGAAAGTTTTCATGCAGGCACTATTTAAGCTATTTTTTATAATGTGCTTTATTGGAGTTTTTCAACATTCCTATGCCCAACTCTTAGATGAAAAAGCATTAAAAAAAACAACTAAATTTTCTTGGGAAAAAGCACAGGAAGCAACTCCCGAAAAGGTGCTAAAACTAAAATTAAAAGAAGAAGAAGTAGTTCTTTTTTTAGAAAAAATTGACGCTTATACTCATTTACAATCGCTAGATTTAAACAATTGTAATTTGAGTGAGTTGCCAAAAGAAATTTTTAAGTTAACTAATTTGCAGGAATTAATTATTTCCAATAATCCTACAACAGTTATTCCGCCAGAAATAGGAGAATTAAAAAACCTAAAATGGTTGTATGCTACCTTTATTAAAGCAACTACACTTCCGTCAAGTATTAAAGAATTAAAAAAATTACATACGCTTTTCCTGTGGGGAAGTGAGATTACTTATTTTCCTCCGGAGTTTTTAGAGTTGAAATCAACTTTAAAAGTACTTAATATTCGTTCGATAAAAATGAGTAAAAAAGCTGCTAAAGAATTAAAAAACCAACTATCAGACACACGAGTTCGTTATTCGTACAGGTGTGATTGCAGTTTTTAAACAACTTTATAAAAATAGAAGTGGAGTAACCAATTATAGTTACTTTTGTCTTTTATATAAAACTATATTTTAGAATTAGATTTGAACAATTTAAAGGTTATAACAGTTTTTCTTTTGCTATTAGTTATGGTGGTTTCAGCATCTGCTCAAGATGAGTTGCTGTTTTTAAATGGTAAGCAGCTGGAAGGAAAAATTTTAGAGTACAATAAATATCAACTTACTTTTCAAACCAAAAAAGATAAAGAGTTGACCATTGAAAATTACCGTTTATTTTCTTTTTCTAAAGATAGTAAAGACACTATATTATATAGGTATGATACCTTAGAAGGTAATTTTTTAAGTGAAAAAGACATGAAGCTTTTTGTTTATGGAGGACGAGATGCACATTTAACTTATTCTTCAAAATTTTCTAATGTATTGGGTTTTGCTGTAGGAGGTGGAGCCGGTTATTTTATGCATTACGACCAAAGTTTTGTTTTTGTAGCAACTCCTTTAGTATATACATTAGGGACATTAATTTTCCCAACACGAGTAAAGCAGAGAAAAATTAAAGATTTGCAATACATTAAAGAAGATGAGTACTTAAGGGGGCACGAACGTGTGGCTCGGGCAAAAAGAACTCAAAGTGCTCTTATTTCTACTTTAATAGGGTTGGGGGTTGGTTTTACTGCTAGCCTAATAGCCAATTAGAGTCTGTCTATAAAGTACGATTTTTTCGTTATTCTCGTTTTAAAAATTAGTCATTTACTACAGTAAACTCCTACATTTTCAAAACTTCGAAAGCCTCGAACTCGAACTTTAAGTTCAGCCTCTTTACTCTATGGACAAACTAATTTAGAGTAGGTCGAGTAAATATAAAATAGCTAGCAATCGCCAACTGACAACTGTAGACTGATAACTGACGACTGATAAAAAAATGCCTTTTATACACTTAATAGTATTCAGTAATTTTTTTGTTTCACTTTGTGTTGTAGCACTCACCTACAGAACGTTTTTATATTTTAATTTAACACCATCCAATGCTATGTTGGTGTTGGTTTTTTCTGCTACTTATTTCATTTATAATTTTCAGCGTTTGGTAAGAATGAACCAAAAAGAAATTGATGAAGCCAATATTGGCTTTAGGATGAAGTGGGTTTACAAAAACAAACAACCTATTATTTTTACTATTGTTATTGCAGCCATAATCCTTGTTGTTTCTTTGTTTTATCTAAATATTAAAACCATAGTGGTATTGGCAATTATGGGTTTTTTCTCGGTAGTTTACGTGGTAAGATTTATTCCTTACAATAATAAATGGTTAGCCTTAAGAGACATTCCTTTTCTTAAAATCTTTGTAATTGCATTTGTTTGGTCTTTGGTGACAGGGTTGTTGCCTTTAATAAGCAGTAAAGATGTGAATCAAATAAATTTACAGCATATTTTGTTTCTCATCAAACAATTTTTATTTGTCGTTGCCATTACTATTCCTTTTGACATTAGAGATATGAAATATGATGTGGAAAAAGGCATAAAAACATTTCCTTTAGTTGTTGGCGTAAAGAAAATAATTATATTAGGGATATTACTGTTGTTGGGTTTTGTTGCTATTTCGAGTTATGAGTTTTTAGTGTTTCAAACTATAACGATGGGTTTATGGATAGCTGAAATTATTGCCATATTGTTAGTAATGGTGTTACTGCTTCTTTCTAAGAAACAACAACCCGAACTTTTTTATTCCTTTATTATTGAGGGAACTTCATTGTTGTTAGCAATTACCGTTTTGTTGGGTTAATTCCTTCTCAACTTCCATTTAGAAACAACATTTTTATTAGCACCAACGCTTAGTTTTTGCTCATTTTCTTCATATACTTTTACAGCAAACAAAGTAGCAACTTCTTCTAACTCTGGAAAAGAATTTAATAGTTTTTCGGGAGTAAAATGTGTGCCGACAAAGTGCGTATCAAAGTTTCCGCTTTTAAAAGCATCGTGCTGTAAAGCAAACTTACAGAAGGGCAAAGTAGTTTCTACGCCACTGATAATGTAGTCGTCTATGGCTCTGATCATTCTGTTGATGGCTTCTTCACGATCTTTTCCGTGTGTAATTAATTTGGAAATCATTGGGTCATAATAAATTGGAATTTGCATGCCTTCTTCAAAACCATCATCTACTCTAATGCCCATTCCTTCCGGACGTTGGTAAGTATTTAATCTTCCTATATCCGGCAAAAAGTTGTTCATCGGATCTTCGGCATAAACTCTAACTTCAATGGAATGTCCGTTAATGGTTAATTCATCTTGTGTAAAGCTTAATTTTTCGCCTCTTGCCACGTTTATTTGTTCTTTTACTAAGTCTTTTCCCGTAATCATTTCCGTTACGGGATGTTCTACTTGTAGACGGGTATTCATTTCCAAAAAGTAGAAATCTTTGTTGTTTTCCAATAAAAACTCTACTGTTCCGGCACCAACATAATTACAAGCTCTTGCTACATCTACGGCACTTTCGCCCATAGCTTTTCTAATTTCAGGAGTTAGCACCGATGAAGGAGCCTCTTCAATTACCTTTTGGTGTCTTCGCTGTATAGAGCATTCTCTTTCAAATAAATAAACAATGTTTCCATGACTATCAGCCATAACTTGTATTTCGATATGACGAGGAGAGCCTACATATTTTTCAATAAAAACCGCTCCATCACCAAAAGAAGAAACCGCTTCACTAACCGCACGATTCATTTGCTCTTCAAATTCTTCAGCATTTTCGACCACGCGCATTCCCTTACCACCTCCACCGGCAGATGCTTTTATTAAAATAGGAAAACCTATTTCCAAGGCAATTTTTTTAGCTTCGTTAATGTTATCAATGGCTTCATCTGTTCCAGGAACCATAGGAATGTTGTATTTTTTTACTGCAGCTTTCGCAGCTAACTTGCTGCCCATTAATTCCATTGCCTCGGGTGAAGGCCCGATAAACGTAATGCCTGCTTCAGTAATTTTTCTGGTAGCTTCGGCATTTTCAGATAAAAATCCGTAGCCTGGATGTAGTCCGTCAACATTTAATTCCTTACAGATCTCGATAATTTTATCTACTTTTAAATAAGATTGATTAGATGGAGGAGGACCAACGCAAACTGCTTCATCAGCATATTTCACGAACGGAGCATCTCTGTCGGCTTCAGAAAAAATGGCAACAGTTTTAATGTTCATTTCTCTGCAAGTGCGCATTATTCTCAACGCAATTTCTCCTCTATTGGCTACTAATATCTTGTTCATAAGGCTATCTTTTTATGGGGCATAAAAATAAGGAATTGTAATGAAATAAATTGAATAGAATAGATGAAGTTATTTTGTTCTTTTTTAAGGCGTGAATTGCAGCTAATAGCTTGCGACTCTTTGCAAAATTTACAACGCAAAAAAAGGACGAAAGAACGAGTATAAATGTTCAAGTTATTTTGTTACAATTCCTAAACATATCACAACAAATTAAAAGTAGGTTTTTGGATATTTTTAAAATACTCTTGGAGTATTCATATTAAGGAGCTATGTGATAATTAACTAATCTACGTTCGTAATATAAACAATGAGTTTTTAGTGGGTTAATAAAGCCAAATTGAGAACTTATTTCAAACCCATTATTTTTATCGTAATAGTTATGAGTAATTGTAATGGAATCGCAGACAGAAAACCATGAAGAATCGGACATATAGTGAGTTCTTTGAGAATTAATTACATCAAAATTTCCAGCAGGAACACTTTTTTTAGTTGCACTATTATAAGATGTTTCGTAACTACAATATAGATTACCAACTTCGCAATAAAAATTATAGTTTGTACTAAAATCACTATACGTAAAGATTTTATAGCCATTATTAATAATATATCCTGAGGAATCAACATATAGGTACGTTTGAGTAGTAGATCCAAAATATTCTCCTTTGTATATAGTATAAACTTTTCCGTTAACTAAAGTGTCTCCCACTACATAAACACTATCTTTATTGCTTAGAAGTGTTTCGGTATTAGTACTGTCAATCTTGTACCAATCATATACCCAATAACTTCCCACAGAAGTTACTAAGGAAACATTTTGAGAAGGGTTATTAGTTGGTGTTATTGGTTGTGGGGTGTTTTCTTTGTCTTTTGAACAAGAAAATATAATTAAGCAGATTAGTGAGCTTAGCGTAATAAATTTCATATGTATCTATTTTTTTGTTTTTTATATGTCATATGGAATACGCCAGTTTATCTTCATCACATTTTGTGTGTTTTTGCTCGTGGCTATTTCATAATTAAATTAGATTTTTTGAGACTTAAACGGATAATGTTATTTTTTATTATTCGATTTAAAAAGTTAGGATAAAAACGAATTAACTTTGCATTATTATTTTAAGTTAACTCATGGCTAGACTATTATTGATTTTATTACTTTTAGGTTTCTTTCTTTCGGGATGGGCTTTTTCTGAAGTAAACAGAACCCATTTTAATAACCCTAAAACTAAACGTAATTGGTTATGGATAGTAATATTGCTGCCCATTGTTGGAGCAATTTTATTTTTTACTCAGAAAAATAAGAGGAATTAATACAAATCTCCGGTTTGTATTCTCAGGTATTTGCGTACTGCCAAGTTGGTAGAAATCCACGAAATTAATATTCCTAATATTATCATAATTAGGAAAAGTGCTCCGTAAAGCTCAAAATTTCTGAAATCGATTAATTCAGGGTATTGCTGTTGGAAATAATACAATACCACAATAATTAAACTGATGGCGATAAATGCACTAACAATACCATTACCTATTCCTTGCAAAACAAATGGTCGCCTAATAAAAGAATGACGAGCTCCAACCAACTGCATGGTTTTTATTAAAAATCGTTTGGAGTAAATAGATAATCGGATGGTATTGTTAATTAATGCGGTTGCAATAAAAAGTAGTAAACCACTAAAAGCTAGCATGTAAAAACTAATTTTCTTTACATTTTGGTTAACCAAACTCACTAAATCTTTTTGGTAAATCACTTCTTTAATATTAGGATTGTTTAATAAATCGGCTTCAATAATGCTTAAGCTATCGGTATTGGCGTAATCTGCATTTAGTTTTACATCTATAGAAGGGAGCAAAGGATTATAACCCAAAAAGCTGATAAAATCTTCGCCTAAATCTCGTTGTAGTTCTGCTGCTGCAGAATCAGGATGGATAAAGTGTGTAGCTTTTACATAGGTTTCAGCATCTAAGGTTTTCTTAATTTGGTTAATGTCCACATCTTTAATTTCGCCTTTAAGGATAATGGAAAAACCAATATTTTCCTTTACATGATTAGAAATTTGTTGTGTGTTTAATAAGATTAATCCTAAAATTCCCAACATAAAAAGCACTAACGAAATACTAATGATAGTAGTAAAGTAGGAAGAAATTAATCTTCTTTTGGTATGAGATTGATGATTAGCCGACATAGTTAATTTTAAGTTTTGTTTCTCTCAAAATACGGCTCTCGCAAAGACGCAAGGACGCAATTTTTTTTAATAGTTATTTAAAATATGTTGTGCAAAGGTTATAAATTATTTACAATAATAGTAATTCCATTTTTTTAGTTTCTTGCAAAATATAGCTCTCGCAAAGACGCAAAGGTTTATATTTTTTACTAAAACGCCAATAAAGCTTATAAATTATTTACAATTCTTGTTATTCCTTTTTTTATTAATGGCTCATTAAAATTAATTAACAAGCCTAACTTTAAATCAGTTAGTTTTAAATAGGTTAGTAGTTGTTTGGGGTGTACTGGAGCAATTGCTTCAACGGATTTTAATTCAATTATTACTTTATTTTCAACTATTAAATCTGCTCTAAAACCAACATTCATTTTCAAATCGTTCCAAATTACTGGTATTTCTTTTTGTCTCTCAACTTTTAACCCTTGTTCACATAGTTCATAAAACATTATTTCCTCATATACCGATTCAAGCAATCCTGGGCCAAGTTCATAATGAATCTGGTAAGCAGTATTCACAATTATTTTTGACAACTCGTTTTCTGTCATGTTCTTAGTATAAGAGTTTTGTTGCGAGACAATATATTTCTAGTCGTACTTATTGCGTCTTAGCGTCTTTGCGAGAGATAATTAATTCTCTTGCGAGATATCGTCTTTTCCAAATTCACCAACAAAAATACAGCTATTATTTGTTAATTTCGCACCTCATTTAAAGACTTATTAACGATGCAATATCAATTTAACGAGATTGAAAAGAAATGGCAAAAGTATTGGGAAGAAAACAAAGCTTTTGCCGCACAAGATAACAGTGTAAAACCAAAATATTATGTGTTAGACATGTTCCCTTATCCTTCGGGAGCAGGTTTGCATGTAGGACATCCACTGGGTTACATTGCTTCTGATATTTTTGCTCGTTACAAACGATTACAAGGTTACAATGTATTGCATCCAATGGGTTACGATTCGTTTGGATTGCCTGCTGAACAATATGCTATACAAACCGGTCAGCACCCTGCGGTAACTACTAAAGTAAATATTGAAGGTGGTGTTGACAAACAAGGAAATGTAATTCCGGGTTACAGAAATCAGTTAGATAAAATAGGCTTTTCGTTCGATTGGGATAGAGAAGTAAGAACTTCCGATCCGAATTATTACAAATGGACACAATGGATTTTCAAACAGTTATTTAATTCATGGTATAATAAAACTAGCGATAAAGCAGAAAAAATAGATACCCTAATAGAACAATTTAAAACTAACGGAAATGTAGCTGTAAATGCTGTTTGTGCTGATGTAACTAATTTTTCGGCAGAAGAATGGAACAGTTGGAGCGAAGAAGAGCAGCAAAAAATGCTAATGAATTATCGTATTACTTTTTTATCAGATACATGGGTAAACTGGTGTCCAGCCTTGGGAACCGTATTAGCCAATGATGAAATTAAAGATGGTGTTTCTGAGCGTGGTGGACATCCTGTTGAGCAAAAATTGATGCGTCAGTGGAGCATGCGAATTACTGCGTATGCCGAGCGTTTACTTTCCGGTTTGGAAGGATTAGATTGGTCGGAATCTATTAAAGATATACAGCGAAATTGGATTGGAAAAAGTGTTGGAGCATCAGTTGAGTTCGAAGTTCAAAGTTTGAAGTTTGATGTTAATCAACCTCAAACCTCAAACCTCAAACCTCAAACCATATCTGTTTTCACCACACGCCCTGATACCATTTTTGGAGTATCATTTATGGTGTTAGCACCAGAACATCCGTTGGTAAATGAAATTACTACTGCTGAGCAAAAAGCTGAGGTGGAAGCTTACCAAAAAGCGGCTTCATTAAAATCGGAAAGAGACCGACAATCGGATATTAAAAATATTACGGGTGCAAATACCGGAGCTTTTGCTATTCATCCGTTTACGGGCGATAAAGTGCAAATTTGGATAGGTGATTATGTATTGGCAAGCTACGGAACAGGAGCAGTAATGGCGGTGCCTT
>Ga0209231_1000075_pt1 | contig 72166 bp, 60 predicted proteins | sample Deesub45470m_DNA_FD_188086 | JGI IMG/M metagenome (GOLD analysis project Ga0209231, IMG submission 188086) | Deep subsurface microbial communities from North Pacific Ocean - 450_OLKR46/470m Metagenome (SPAdes) (version 2) | ecosystem: Environmental > Terrestrial > Deep subsurface > Unclassified ...
TTTACAACAGCCAGTGGCGAGTCGAGAAGAACGGCTTCAAAAGTCCCCAAGAAATCCGTCGGGACCGGCTAAATTTTCGTCAGGCTTCATAAGACAAACTTGTGTCCAAGGAACCGGGCGCGATACATCGCCAGCATCTTCGGCAGCAAAGGAAAAACCGTTTTCTCCCTCCACGATCACCTCGGTCATCCCCCCGAGCCGGCTTACCAGCGCGAATGTTCCGGCGGCTAATGCAGAGCAGAGAACCAGCGGCGTGCTTTCGTACCAAGTAGAAGGGACAACCAGAGCATGCATTACCCGCAACACCTCACCGATTTTCTCGTGCGGGAATATCCCCCGGAAATGAACCGTCGACACCAGACGGCTCGCCGACTTCTGTAGACTACGCACGTGCGCCGATGATTTCGGAAAGCTCAGCGTTGTCAAGTCCCCCTTCACGTATTCCAACCCCTTGCTTACGAAGTAAGTTCAAAACCTAATGAAGTGGATTGTCTCCGTCTATTATTTCAAATCAAAAAAATACACACTATAAAGTTATTTTAAACAGTTATCCGCCGTGTAAACATAAACATCTTGACTATATTTTTTCTTATAAACTTATAAAAAAGACATGCTTTATTTTTTAGAAAATAGTATTTTTTATAATTTCTATCAGAAAAAACATTTGAAAACCCTGGAATTTCTTTTTTTAGTTGGAACACTTCACCATGAAATTCTTCATATGATATATTGCCTAAATAATATTCAATTTCCAACTTTTTTACTGTTCTCAATAGATGTTTTAGATAATTTTTTTTCACATGCTCTTCATAACTCATTTCATATGACAAATATTTTAAAACAACTAACCACTTTTTAATTCTGTCACAATCAGAAAGTGGATGCCACATACTTTCGGAATGCCTTCTATAAACTGCCAATGGCTCATGAAAATATTTAATCTTTCCCATTTTTGCGTTAATTATATGCAACGGATAGTCACCGACAGGACACTCATGAAACCAATCAGGAAGTTTTTTCAAAAAATTATTACGATAAATCACAGATACTGTATGGATAAAGTTTGTTTTGGCTAAATCCCTAATGTCATAAGTGTAGTCATAATTTTTCCAATTCAACAATTCAAGCGTTAACTGATCGCCTGTCAACTCATAAACACGGTGATAGCACATTGAATATTCCTTGTTTCTTCTAAGGAATTCAACTTGTTGCATAAGTTTATTTTTTGATATCCAATAATCATCCCCTTCACACAGCGCTATGAAATCACCGGAACAAAACTTTACTGTCCGAAAAAAATTCTTTATTGCACCAATATTTTCACGAAAATCAAGGAATTTTATTTCTTTGAATTTTTTTGCATAGTGAATACAAATTTCTTTGGTTTTATCTGTGCTACCGTCATCACCAATTACTAATTCAAATTTGAAGTTTGTCTCTTGACAAACAATACTTTCTATTGCTTGTGAAACATACTTTTCTTGATTGTAAGTAATCATACAAACACTTGCTATGATCGGCATTTGATCCACCTTAAATCCTTTGCAATTAAACCTATTTCACGCATAAAAATAAAATTTGCGATCGATAAAGGAATCGTATTTCTGATTTTTTGAGGTGACCAATGCCTCCATCGCCTAAATTTAGAGCGGCACTGCGGAAAATTACGCAAAATCGACTGGAAGCTTCACAGACCTGCTTTGTGGAGCATTTGGAACTTGATTCATCAAGCCCTCGAGGCAGGTTTAGATTGGAAAACACCCAAGCGTATCAGCAACCAGTCGCGTGCTACTGAAGATGCCATTATGGCGAGCAGCAGCAAGGCCGAACCGATCCCCACCGCCATGGCTGCACTCGCCATACGACCGGAAGGCCAAGAAAAAATCGATGCCAGCCCAAACGCTGCTAGTGCGACGGAAAGAGCAATAGGAGCGATGTCGCGGGTCAACCACTGCCAATGCAGCCCCTTCGCCAAATGTCCATGCACCAGTGGTGTCCACCCAAAAAAGTAGAGCCCATTCACCGTCACCCAGACACACCCAGCACCCCAGGCGCCGTACTGCCAAGTTGCCCAGAGGAGCGCAGGGATCAGCAGGACCAACAACAGGGCATGGCCGATGAGATGCAAACGAAGGTTCCCTTTCGCATATTGGAGGTAGTAGGGAAAAGCTGAGAGGGCGAGCAGACCGTTACCTAATGCGTAGAGCGATAAAATGGGCGCGGCTTGCGATGCAACGTGATGATCCCCGGTCCAAGCCCATAGGACAGGATAGGCGAAGGCTGCCAGCACCATTGATGCCGGGGCGGCGAGAACACAAACCAATTGGGTCGTTTGGCGATAGAGGGCTATCACGCCTGCCTCGTTGCCTTCTGCGGCCAATTTGGCCAGACGAGGAAGCAAGGCTTGGGCAATGGGTGCACCAATGACGTTGACACCTCCCGCCACAAGCACAGCCAAAGTGAAATATCCATATTCTTCGAGTGACAATAACTTAGAAAGCACCAACTTATCAGTCTGGGTAACAAAAACCCAAACGCTCGCAGTGAATGCGATTGTCATTGAAAATCCAAGAACGCCGCGTAAAGCACCCCAGGATACGAATCGGGGTGTGCCCTTGGCTCGTCGAGGCATTAGAAAATAGGTCATGAAAATAAGACCCGCTACTTCCATCAGCGCGACTACCAATTGGTAGGAGAAAAACAGGGTCGGCGTTGCGCCCATGGTCTCAAATACAAGTAAAACACCTACAAACCTGGGAGTGGCGATCAATACGTTGAACCCACCAAGCCATATCTGCCGCTCGAAACCGTTGATTGCTCCCCTATAAAGGCCGGATACCCAGCGCACCGGGACAATGAGCCCCATGAGCACCACCGCCACCGTTACTTCGGCCAGGGGTAGATGCTGAACACCCAGCCAAACAGTAGAAATCCGGTCGGAGAGCATGAAAATTGCTGCCGCACCCGCAACTGCTACACCGAAAAAGATATACTCCAATGACCGCAGCAAGCCCAGCAATGTGGCAGCGTCGGTCGCACCGCCACGAAACCGAGCAGTCTCACGGGCCAGGGTTGGCGTCAACCCCATATCCAGAAGCTGAAACCAGGCATTCATCATGATGAAGAAACCGACGAGACCAAAGGCCTCGGCACCCATGTAGCGCAGATAGACCGGCAACATGACGATACCGATCACCGTGACATAGATTTGACTGATGTAGTTGGCTAGAATGTTCTTCCTAATCGACATGAAACCCCTCGAAACTCCCCCTTACTCAGCGGCGTGCAGCCGCTTCTCGTGCATAAGAACGCCCGTTTCCCTTTTACCAATGCGTTTAGCCGGTACGCCAAAATACATGGCAAATGCTTCACAATCCTTTTTTACCAGAGACAAGGCCCCAACACCGGCCCCAACATGAAGCGTGACGCCGGGAAGAAGTATCGAGCCAGATCCAATGATGCAGTGGCGACCAACCGTAACAGGCCCACAACTAACATTAGTATATTCAACCGGAACTGTTGGGTTAGTCATAAAATTCCCAGAGTAATCATCATTAGAGCTATATACGCTACCCCGTGCGGACATACCTGAATAATCATGAAACTCAATACGACCAGCGCCGATTAGGCTGCAAAAGACAGCGATGTGGACGTGGCGACCAATTGAGATTCCGCCCTCACCAGCAGACAGAACACAAAAGTCATCAATCCTTGAGTAGTCTCCAATGTCAATATTCCCAGCATTATAAATTGATGTTTTTTTTGAAATTTTCACCTCGCACCCAAGGCTTTTGAAACCAATAGAAGCGAGCTCGCTATAAGTATAAAAAGACATATCGGCCCCCATTCATGGTCTTTTTATTTTGCAGTGCGAACTAAATCAATAATTAAATCCAAACTCATTTCAGGCAGGTCTGGATAAATCGGCAAACATAAAACTTGGTCCGCCATGTGTTTTGAAACCGGCAAATTAGATGCGGCTGCCGATGGCAAACCACGGTACATCGGCATATCACTTATGAGTGGATAAAAGTAGCGTCGCGCAAAGATACCATTGTCCCGGAGTCGCTGGTAAAGCGCATCCCGGCTCAGAGGATAACGTTCCCCCACCAACACTGGGAAATATGAACCGTTGGGTGTAGTTTCTGGTGACACGGGGATAAAGGTGATGCCGCGGACCCCCCTGAGCGCCTCACGATAGGTGGCATCGATGCTCAAGCGGCGGGCAATTGCCCTGTCGATATGTTTGAGTTGAAGAAGGCCGAAGGCGGCTTGCAATTCGTTCATCTTGCCGTTTATGCCTGGCGCCATCACCGTGACCTCATCTGCAAACCCAAAGTTCTTGAGGTAGTCGATACGCTGTTTAGTTTTGGCGTCTTGGCAAACAATTGCCCCACCCTCAAATGTAGTGAACACCTTAGTTGCGTGGAAACTCAGAATGGAAAGATCGCCTTGCTTTAAAAGACTTAATCCCCTTTGACGCACGCCAAAGGCATGAGCAGCATCATAAATGACTTTGAGGCCGTAGGTGTCGGCAATGCGCTGGATACTCTCGATGTCGCAAGGATTTCCGTAGCAGTGCACAGGAAGAATAGCGGTTGTCTGGGGTGTAATTGCTGCCTCAATCTTGTTTGGATCAAGATTTCCGGTCTGATCGATATCTGAAAATACCGGCCTGATATTGTTCCAAAGAAGCGCGTGCGATGTCGCTACAAAGGAGTAGGGCGTCGTGATCACTTCTCCAGATATACGCAGGGTTTGCAATGCAGTAACCAAAGCTATCGTGCCATTGGCAAACAGAGCCAGATGCTCTACACCAAGATATGCTGCCAAAGCAGACTCTAGTTCCTGATGGAAAGGCCCAGCATTGGTTAGCCACTTGCTTTCCCAAATCTTTTCTAGGTAGGGAACAAACTCCTCCAGAGGCGGGAGAGTAGGCTGAGTAACGAAGATGGGTTTATTAGGTGTCATATTGGGCTCATTCTGGAAATGCAGATCAATCTAGAAGTCGTTCATTATTCTCGTTTTTCGATAAACGACAACCAATTCTTCACCCCTAGACATCCAGGAGTACGCCGACACTGCTTTCTCCCGCACTGCCAAGGATAATGTATTGAGGCCCGCAGGATCATCTATAATCCCTACAATCTTAGCAGCAAGATCCTGAGAATTTCCGCAGGAAGCATAAATCCCCAAATTCCCAAGTATCTCCCGGTTAACCGGGGTGTCGAAAACGACCGTGGGTAAGGCGCAGGCCATATAATTGTACAGCTTTCCATTGGCCTCAGTACGGGCTAACTTTGGAGACACAGCAACAGAACCAAGGTTTAGATAAAAGGCTGCCTTTCCGTAGTCAATTTTCCCTGTAAAGGTGATGCAGCTTGAAATCCCCAGAGCTTGTGCTTTGTCTCGATATTCTTGCTCCGGATATCCCATGAGCAGAAAGTGAAAATCGACTCTATTATTGGTGAGAGTTCGTATAGATTCGAGCAGCAAATCAATGCCTTGATATTCGGTCATTGCCCCGAGATAGACTATGACCTTTTTCCCTTTGGGCACTCCCAGTTCCCTACGCAAAAGGGTTACGTCCAACCCTGGACAAAAAGTGTCCGCATCAACGCCATCGACCACCGGCGTCACATCTGAGGAGGCCATTCCAAATTGACTCTGCAGAAGTTGGGCCATCTCGGACGAGCTTGCGATGATGTGGTCTGCGCCCTTATTGATTTTGCTCTCGAGAGCGTAAAACATTCGGTACAAAAACGACCCAATTTTGACAAACCCATGATCCATTAGTTCCGAAGAAAGACTCCCCTGGCAGTCGAAAACCAAAGGAACACGCAATATTTTTTTTAATAAAAAACCAAGAAAAGCACCTTCATGCAGATGGGCGTGAATAACATCGGGTCGAACCCGTCGGCCGACGGATAAGGCGAGAAAAAAAAGAAGGATATCAAGATAAGGCTTATGCCAAGACGGGCCGGCGGACTGTTTGCTGTACCAAGGGATGCGGGGAATTCGGTAGGTGGGGATTCCCTCCATATCGCGACCAAGATGATAGGTACAGATATGAATTTCGTGCCCCAGGAATCGAAGGGCTTTTGCCTCCTCGAGGATTCGAACATGGCAGCCACGGTCAGAAAAATATGGAGTAGGTGCAACGACCAGAATTTTCATTTTGGCGATAAGGACAGTTCGAATCGGCGCTTGGATATCAGACAGCCCCCCCCTAAAAGCATCAAAGGTTGAGAGTTTCTCGGATCGAATAAATAGGTTTATCCTGCGCTTCGTAGTAAGTCCGGGTTACGAGTTCACCCAGCAAGCCAAGACAAACCAGATGGACCCCGGTGAATAGGAGAAATGCTGACAAGATAAGCAATGGGTTGCGATTCATGCTCAAGTCTTCGAAAAACTTCATATACAAAGTCATGAGGCCTGCAGCTACACCTAAAAACCCGATACCGATGCCCCATTTTCCAAAAAGCTGGAGAGGTTTTGCCGAGTATTTCAATAGAAACTTGACCGTGACCAGATCAAGGATAACGCGAAGAGTTCGATCAATACCGTACTTGCTGACCCCAGCCCGTCGCGGCCGGTGGTTAACCACGATTTCTGTCACCCTCGCTCCGACTTGACTTGCCAACGCAGGAATAAAACGATGCATTTCCCCATACAAGTTGATTTCGGAGAGCACTTCGCGCCGATAGGCTTTCAGGGAGCATCCATAATCATGGAGCACGACTCCCGTCATTTTAGAAATAAGACGATTGGCGAACACCGAAGGCAATCGACGACTAATTAGAGTATCTTTGCGGCTTTTGCGCCAACCTGAGACAACATCAAAACCCTCATGAATTTTGGCCAGCAAATGTGGAATGTCAGCCGGGTCATTTTGTAGGTCGCCATCCATCGGAACAATAACGTCGCCGCGGCAGACCTTGAACCCGGCAGCCATGGCTGCAGTTTGCCCGAAATTCCTGCGTAAGCGAACAACACGGAGCCTTGAATCTTTTGCAGCCAATTCCGCGAGAATGTCAAAAGACCCATCCTGGCTGCCATCATCTACGCAAATAATTTCAAAAACTACCCCAGTTTGATCGAGCGCAAGACAAACTTCTTGATGAAGATCGACAATATTATACGCCTCATTATAAATTGGGACGACTATTGATAGTTCGGTTTTTTTCATCAATTATAACCAGTTAGACAAGATTTCCAATGTTAACAATAGAAAGAATTATTTTGATTGTCATTGAAACGTGTCAGTGGTCGTTCCATCACCAGTCATAATATATGAACCGACAAGACGGTCATGAGTTCCAGTCACGCTAAAATTATCGGCAGTCCCTGCAATGACGACAACTTTAACGCCATCTGACAGAATAACACCTTGATAGTTTGCCGCATCCAAAGATCCTGGCCCTATTGCACTTGCAGCAATGGCCAAAGTATTTTTCGGAGAACTCGCCATGTACAACAAGACTGCTGACTGTGCTTGCTTTACATTTGAGATCACAACAGATTTATAGGATCGATTTCGGTAAGTTGAAAACGTTGGAATGGCAATTGTGGCAAGGATTCCAATAATTGCTACGACTATAATCAACTCAATCAAGGTAAATCCTCGAACATTTTTCAACATTAGCGCCTCCACCTTGAAAAGCCGACACAATTAGTAACATCAACAAGTTACTGTCTTAATTTTCGAGCTCTTTTAACTTTAGATTTACTTTTTCAACATCTTCATTTCTCTTAGCTTTGGCATAGAGTTCCGATAATTTTTTCAAGGCTGCAGGATTATTGGGATAAAGCTCCAAAGCTTGAAGAAAATATTTTTCGGCATTTTCAAAATCGTCAGAGTAGAAATAAGTAAGACCAATATCATGATAAAAAATCGGATAAAGTGGATTATATCGAATCCCTTCAGCGTAGATATCTCTAGCTTTTTCAACCTGACCAATTCTAAAATAAATGGCGCCAAGAGTCTGATATCCAGAGACGAGGGTCTTGTTGAGATCAATCCCTTTTTTAATTAACTCAATTGCCTTATCAGTGTCGCCTTTTCTGTCCATCGCAAGACCGTAATTTAAATAAGCAGTAGGAAGCGAGCCATTAGCTTCGATTGCCTTCTCAAAGAAGAAAATGGCCGTGTCAATTTGATTTTTTTCCAAATAAATTGCGCCAACATTATGGATAAAGTGTTCATTAAATGGTTCAAGTTCAAGGCAAGTTAAATATATTTCCAGAGCTTTATCATTGTCGCCCGCAGACGAATAAACCTCGGCGGTACGCGCAAGTGCGACAGTTGAACGGGGGTTAAACTTTAGAATTTGCGCCGCCAGTGTATCGGGCGTGGCCCACACAGGGATTTGCCACAAAGTTAATTGAGAAAAGATTCCTACAACAATCAAGCCTGCCCCAACAAAAAGGGAGACTTTTCCACGAACCAGTTTGAATGCCATGACGGACAGCACGGTTAACACCCCGGCGAGGGGGGCATAAAGATAGCGGTCGGCGGCTGGATAAGCCAGATAACCAAATAGGTTAGAGATTGGCATCCAGGTCACCACAACGAACACCAGAGAGCAGAAAACCAGGGAGTCACGACGAAAGGTAAAAAACAACATTCCAATCAAAAGCAGCAGTAATAGCAACGCCCCAACAACCCAGGGGTCCCCCCAAGACGTTGGAACGGAAAAGACATATTCAGGATAGAGTTCTGATGGAAAAATAATGCGGACAAACTGAAAACTAATGGCCTTAAGAACGGTTAGGTAATAATCGCTCAGAGTCGTTATGGACGTGGTGACGAGTTTGACATTCAAACCCTTCTGCCATCCATTGAACCTTGGGCTGCCCATAAAGAACAAGGCCCACCATAAAAAGGCACACAGGGAGATAGCCATGCCGGAAAAGTTTAGCCACTTGCACCTTGCCAGAAACCGATTCTGTGGATCCAAACAAGTAAATTCGTAGGCAAAAAAGACGAGGGGCAAACCAATCATGTGCTGCTTGCTCTGGTAGGCAAGATAATAAAAAGCGAGGGCTAACCCAAGCCACAGCAGGCGGCCGTTGACTCGGTCAAAGGCCTTCATATAAGCCAATAGGGCCATCAAAGCAAAAGCAAGCGCAAGGCTATCCTTTCGATGACCGAGATTTGCCACGACTTCAACCAGGAGCGGATGAACCAAAAAAAGTAAGGCGGCGAGCCAGGCAACAGGGCGCCCCCCCCCAAACCGGCGAATTAATCCAAACAACAAACTGGCGTTCAGGCCATGCCAAAAAATGTGTTGGAGGTGATAGCCGGCGGGAGCCAGCCCGAAGAAATGAAAGTCAATCAGATAACTCAACTCCCGGATCGGACGCCCGGGGTATTGATCCTGCCAGAAAGCCTGCAACGAGCGAATATCGGAGTTCTGCACAATGACCGGAAAGTCATCGTAGTTCCAGGAATGCCCAAAAGTTGTCCAGTAGAGGGCATAGGCTGCCGCCATAAACACAACGAATGGCAGAGTTGGTTCTTGTTTCACTATTTTGATCAGAGCTTGCATGCAACCCCTTTAAACCATAACAGGGGCAAGGAAAACTCCTTGCCCCTGTTATGATCGTGACAGTTAAGCCCTAAAATTACTGAGTAATTGCACCAGTTTTGTCGATTTTATAGGTGAGGTCACCATTGGTGTGTTTAGCAGTAATTTCAAGGGTGGCCTGGGTGTCCTTAGATGCAGAAACTGCGACAGTTACCCCACTGCTGGTTCTAAGCCCGTTCGAGAGCAACAGGTCCTTGGTCACGGTACCCTCTGGCTTGTCACTAAAGTAGAGCTGAGCGGCAGCGTAAGCGTTACGAACATCGGAAACGGCAGTCGAGTTATACCCACGCTTTTTGTAGGCAGAGAACTGGGGAATAGCAATGGCGGCCAAAATGCCGATGATCGCAACGACGATCAAAAGCTCGATCAGGGTGAAACCTTTTTCAGACTTGGCGAATTTCTTCAGCATGGCAGTTCTCCTTTTGGCGTGAAAAGTTCTGTTACTCGTAAGCCCGCTGATGCGAGCGCCCTGTTTGATCAGGTATATAGCAGGAGATGTGCCAAGCGTTTATTAAATTTTGAATTTAATTTTTTCCTTTATTTTCGGCTAGTTAAAACACGGTGACGATGGAGTTGATGAAAACCTGGTTAGGTTGCTCAATTATTGTCACTCCCAACTGACAATTCGTGGCACCTACCCATCCTCGTCCTCCTCGCCCATACCATACTTGGCCAATCGGTAGCGGATGGAACGAAAGGTAATGCCGAGCAGTTCCGCCGCCTTTTTCCTTACGCCACCGGTTTTCTCAAGAGCCTTGAACAGGATGTCTTTTTCAATCCCTCCCAGATACGCGTCAAGATCAAGACCTGAATCGGGAATTTCGGCAAATTGGCTCTGACTATTACCGCTTTTGCTTCGCAGGGGAAGCGGCAGGCAATCTTCGGTAATGGTGTCGGAACCACCAAGCACGATGCAGCGCTCAATGGCGTTTTCCAACTCGCGAACATTGCCGGGCCAGTTGTAGTCGAAGATCCGACGCATGGCCCCTTCTTCGATGATCACCCCTTCTTTGCCAGTGAGCTTCTGGAACAGGTGCTCGACCAACAGAGGCAGATCTTCACGCCGATCTCTAAGAGGAGGAAGCAACATGTGGATGACGTTCAACCGGTAGTAGAGGTCTTCGCGAAAGGCCCCTCGCTTGACTTCGGCCTCTAAGTCCTTGTTGGTGGCAGCGATCACCCGCACATCGACTGGCAGGTCACGGGTGCCTCCAACCCGGCGCATTTCCCGTTCCTGCAGCACCCGCAGCAGTTTGACCTGCATCGCCGGGGGGAGTTCACCAATCTCATCCAGAAAAAGGGTGCCGCCGTCAGCGACCTCGAACAGTCCCTGCTTCTGTTGAATGGCCCCGGTAAACGAGCCTTTTTCATGGCCAAAGAGTTCGCTCTCAAGGAGGTTTTCGGGAATCGCGCCGCAGTTGATGGGAACGAAGGCGCGCTCCTTGCGGTCACTGTGATAATGAATCGCCCGCGCCACTACCTCCTTACCGGTGCCGCTTTCTCCGGTAATCATCAGACTGACTTTGCTCGGCGCCACCTTTTGGATCAGGTCGTAGGTGTCCTGCATCGCCTTGCTCTTACCGATCAGGCCGGAAAAGGAATAGCGTTTGCCGAGTTCCGTTTTCAGGCGAACATTTTCCTGACGCAGCGCCTTACGTTCCAAGGCGTTTTTGACGATCAGGCGGATTTCGTCGTTTTTAAAGGGCTTGATGATGTAGTCGTAAGCCCCTTGCTTCATCGCCTCGACCGCCTCCTCGGTGGTGGAAAAAGCGGTGATCATGATGACCACCGTTTCAGCGAAGCGTTCGCGGATATGCGCCAACAACTCGAAGCCGCCCATGCGGGGCATTTTCATATCGGTAATGACCAGATCAAAGCTCTGCTCTTTGAGCCGAGCCACAGCCTGCAGCCCATCGGCTGCGGCTTCAACCTGATACCCTTCCCGATGCAGCATGATCGAAAGGAACTCGCGCATACTTTCTTCGTCGTCAACAATCAAAATTCGGTGTTTGTTCATGGGGATCAACCTTTGGCAACAGGGGAAGCGGCCTGAGTAATGACTGAGTCCAGGGGCAGACTGATAGTGAACCGGGTTCCCCGGGGCTGAACGGGTTCAACTGTTAAGTTGCCGCCATGGGCGGAGATGATTGCATAGACGGTGGATAACCCAAGCCCGGTCCCGTGGTCCTTGGTGGTAAAAAAGGGGTCGAAAATCCTATCGCGAATCTCAGCCGGTATGCCAGGACCACTGTCCGCAACATAAATAATGGCCTTGGCCGGCTCGAGACCTATCTCCAACACCCCACCCTCTAACATCGACTCAGCCGCATTGATGGCCAGATCCCAGAGCGCCTGAAGCAACTGCTGACCATCGAGATTCATCGACACTCCGGCAGAATAGCGGCGCTGCAATTTAACCTTAGCGAAACGTGGGTCGGCGGTGATGATGGAACAGAGTTCATCGAGCAGCAGAGATACGTCTTCCTCTTCTTTCTTCGGCGGAGTTGGCTTGGCATAGAGCAGAAAATCGGTCAGCAGACCGCTGAGACGGTGGGCTTCCTTGACCACAATCCCCATCAGACGACGATCATCTGGGGCCAACTCCGGATTGTCCATCAGGAGTTGGATCGAACCACTGATGGAGGCCAAAGGGTTGCGGATTTCGTGGGCCATACCCGACGCGAGTTGACCGACGGCGGCCAAACGATCGGCCCGCTTGAGCTGATCCTCCATCTGCTTGAGATGGGTCAAATCCTGAAAGGTGACCAGCAATCCCAGGGTCTTCTCCTGCGGATCCTTTACCAGGCTGGTGGCATAGCCGAGAGGCCGGAGGTTGCCGGCGTGGTCGTGGAACTCCCCTTCGGCCCGGGCAATCAGCTGAAAGTCAGTTCCCTTAAGGGCTTCCATTTGAGGAAAAATTTCCCGGTAGGGCCGATTATAGACATCCTGCAGAGTGTATCCGGTGATTCGACTGGCGCCAGGATTGAAAGCTCGAATGCGGCCGGCAGGGTTCAGGATCATCAAACCGCTACTGATATTGTCGAGAATGGTCTGGTTCAACTGCTCGAGTTCTGCGAAATCGATTTGCTGCCTTTCCAGCGCCTGCTCGCTGCGCCGAATGCGCTCTGACAGCAATCCGCTTAAAAAGGCTGTGAGACAAAAGGTGCAGACATTGACGAAAATCGAAAAGAAGACTTCGCGCGGTGTAGCCACCCGCGCCAATTGGCTTCCGCTCAGGGCGGGGAGTATCTCATAGAACTGCAGATCAAGCAGGCTGCCATAAAGGATGGCCGCGGCCGAGGCGACAATCAGAACTTCACGACGACTGAGGAATACGCTGGAAGCAATGATCGAGAGAACATACAAAAACGAAAAAACTGAATAATAGCCACCGGTCACATAGATGACAGCGGAGGAAAACAACAGATCCCAGACCACTTGGGAATGGATGAACAGCCTGGGCGTACTACGAACCCCCCGCAATACCAGCGCCGAGACCAGTGCATGCAGGTAGGAGACCCCGACCAGCAGGAACAGATAGGGGAGCACCTCGCCAACAGCGGAAGAGCCACCGCGCAGTTGAAAAGCGATGGCTCCACCAAGAAACAGGGAAATAACCAGCAGGCGAAAAAGCAGATACCAGCTCAGTTGTCGGCGCAAGGGTTGGGATGTTTGGCTCTGCCCTGCAAACGATTGCAAACGCATCACCCCCCGGCCGCGCCGGCCAGTTTGAAGATCGGCAGGTACATAGCGATAACCAAGCCGCCGACGGTGACCCCAAGAAAGAGCATGAGCAGTGGTTCCATCATTGCGGTGAGGTTGCCGACGGCGTCATCAACTTCGTCGTCATAAAAATCGGCAATCTTGTTAAGCATGGCATCGATAGAGCCCGACTGTTCACCAACGGCAATCATCTGGCAGACCATGGAGGGAAAAACCCCCGACTGCTCCAAAGGCTCAGCGATTGTCTTACCTTCGCTGATGCTCTTCTTTACCTGGTAGATGGCTTTTTCTACGGTCCTGTTACCGGCAGTCTTGGCGACGATGTCGAGGCCGTCGAGAATCGGCACACCGCTGGAAATCATTGTCCCTAGGGTGCGGGTAAACTTGGCCACGGATACCTTGCGGATCAGGACACCGAAAACCGGGGCTCGCAGGGCCAAGGCATCAATCACCTCCCGCCCCTTGGTGGTGCTGTAGTATTTTTTAATGGCGAAAACAAAAGCAAAACCGGACCCGATTATGACCAGAATATAGTTCTGGATAAAGTTACTGATATTTATGACAATCTGGGTTGGCATGGGAAGCGTACCACCAAAGTCGGCGAACATCTTTTCAAAGGCCGGGATGACGAAAATTAAAATAACCGAGATTACCACAAGGGCGATGCCAACAATGGTTCCCGGATAAGTCATAGCGCTCTTGACCTGCTTCTTAAGCTTCATCGCCTTTTCGATATAAGCTGCTAGACGGTTAAGGATGGTATCGAGAATACCGCCGACTTCACCGGCGGCGACCAAGTTGACATAGAGTTCATCGAAGGCCTTGGGATGCTTTTTCAGGGCGTCGGCAAAGGTCGAACCCGATTCGACACTTTCCTTGACCTCACTCAATATCTTTTTGAAGGTCTTGTTTTCCTGCTGTTTGGAAAGGATATCGAGGCACTGCACCAAGGGCAGACCGGCATCGATCATGGTGGCAAACATCCGGGTGAAGACCACCAGATCCTTGGTGGTGACTTTAGGAGCAAAACCAGGAAGCTTGATAGCAACATCGAGGCCTTTGCCGCGCTCCTTGATGTTGCTCGGCATGATCCCCTGCCGGCGCAACTGGTTGGAGACGACCGCCTCGCTGGGGGCTTCCATCTCCCCCTTCTGCACGGCACCGCTGCGATTTTTACCTTCCCACGCAAACTTGGGCATCCTGACCTCGACTGGTGAAATGGAATTCCCGCCCCGTAACTATCAGGACTCGATCTCCAGGTGAAAATATAACTGCTTCAAGATGTGCGCCTCAGCGCGGTGGCCCCGGACGTTTGATGTGGGCCGAGGGGTTGGCAATCATCTGCTTGAGTTCATCGACTTCCGCCGAACGGACCAGAGCGTGTTCCATGCTGATCTGCTTGGTGTGGTAGAGGTGGAAGAGGGTTTGATTCAAAGTCTGCATGCCGAACTTGTCCTGCCCCATCTGCATTTGCGAATAGATCTGATGCACCTTGTCATCGCGGATCAGCGCCCGGATAGCGACGTTGGGAATCATGACCTCCAGCGCCAGGGCCCGCCCCTTGCCGCCGATTTTGGGGATCAGGCACTGCGACAATACCCCTTCGAGGACGAAGGAAAGCTGGGTGCGGATCTGCGCCTGCTGGTTGGTCGGGAAGACGTCGACGATCCGGTTGATGGTCTGCACGCAGGAGTTTGTGTGCAAGGTGGCGAAACAGAGGTGGCCGGTTTCGGCAATGGTCAGCGCCGCCTCGATGGTTTCGATGTCGCGCAACTCGCCGACCAGAACTACGTCAGGGTCCTGACGCAGAATATATTTGAGAGCTTTTTTGAAGGATTGGGTATCGGAGCCGACCTCGCGCTGGTTGACCAGGCATTTCTTGTGGGGATGGAGAAATTCGACGGGGTCTTCGATGGTGATGATGTGTTCCTGCCGCTCGCTGTTGATCAGGTCGACGATGGAGGCCAGGGTGGTCGATTTACCGCTTCCCGTCGGACCGGTGACCAGAACCAAACCTCGGGGACGACGGGCAACATCCTTGACCACAGGCGGCAATCCGAGTTCCTCAAAGGTCAAAATCTTGTAGGGGATAACGCGAAACACCCCGGAGACAGCCCCACGCTGCAGAAAGATATTGCCGCGAAAACGGGAGAGCCCCTTGACCCCGAAGGAGAGGTCGAGTTCGTTCTCTTCTTCGAACTTGCGCTTCTGGGCGTCGGTCAGCAGGCTGTAGCAGAGCTGTTTGGTGTCGGCCGGAGCGAGTGGCGGCACCTTCAGCGGGGTCATTTTGCCATCGATGCGGATCTGCGGCGGGGTTCCGGTGGAGAGATGCAGGTCGGAGGCGCCATTTTCGACCATGGTTTTCAGCAGTTGGTGAATATTATTGGACATGCATTCAACCTTCGTTAGCGATCAGTGAATAAAATTTAAGCGCATTTTAACGCTGAGGCGCAGAGAAGCAGGAGTCGGAGAGGTAGAATAATCCTGATTTTTCTCTGCGATCTCTCCTCTCTTTGCGGCTCAGCGTTGACAGGATTTGTATTGGCTGCAGGTCAAAATTGTAACAGCGGATCAATTATCCCCGACGGTGCAGCGCAGCACTTCCTCGAAACTGGTCATCCCCTCTTTGAGCTTGGTCATGGCCGACTGGCGCATGGTTTTGACTCCAAGTCGCATCGATTCGCGCTTGATTTCGGCAGTATTGGCCCCGGCCAGAATCAGCTCGCGAATCTCTTCGAACATCGGCATGACCTGGTAAATGCCGACCCGCCCCTTGTAGCCGGTTTGGTTGCAAACTCCGCACCCCTTGCCCCGATAGCAGACATATTCACCGACCTCTGCCGCAGGCACTCCGGCCTCAATCAGGGCCGAATGGGGGATATCTTCGACCTCTTTACATTCCTGACAGACCCGCCGACCAAGACGCTGGGCGGTGATCAGGTTAACCGCCGAGGCGACCAGAAACGGCTCGATTCCCATATTGAGCAGTCGGTTGATGGTGCTTGGGGCATCGTTGGTATGCAGGGTGGAGAGCACCAGGTGACCGGTGAGCGCCGCCTTGACGCCAATCTCTGCGGTTTCAAAGTCGCGGATCTCGCCGATCATGATGATGTCGGGATCCTGACGCAGAAAGGAGCGCAGGGTCGCGGCGAAGTTGAGGCCGATCTCCTCATGCATCTGCACCTGGTTGATTCCGGCGAAGTTGAATTCGACCGGGTCCTCGGCAGTGGAAATGTTCTCGGTGACTTTGTTCAGTTCCTGCAGGGCCGAATAGAGAGAAACGGTTTTGCCCGAACCGGTCGGACCGGTGACCAGAACCATGCCGAAGGGCTTGCTGATCTCGGCTTTGAAATATTTCAGCGCCTCGGGCTCATAGCCGAGCTTGGTCATGTCGAGCTGCAGGTTCGATTTGTCGAGCAGTCGGCAGACGATCTTTTCCCCGAACAGGGTCGGCAGGCAGCTGACCCGATAGTCCATGTCCTTGCCGCCGGGGAGCTTGATTTTGATCCGGCCGTCCTGGGGGAGACGGCGCTCGGCGATGTCCATCTCCGCCATGATTTTGACACGGGAGGTGATCGCCGCCTTCAACTTCATCGGCGGTTTCATCACTTCGTAGAGCACGCCGTCAATCCGATAACGGACCCGGAAGCTTTTCTCGTAGGGCTCGATATGGATATCCGAAGCCTTTTTCTTGATGGCATCGGTCAGAATCAGGTTAACCAGTTTGACGACCGGTGCGTCTTCGCTGGCCCGTTCCAGATCCCTCACATCGGTCTGATCGGATTCATCCACCACCTCGAGGTCGATATCCTCGAGATCATTCATCACGTCAGCGAGGGTCGCGCTCTGGTCGTAGTAGCGGTCAATCGCCTCTTTGATCGAGCTGTCGGGAGCAACCACCACCTCGACATTGTAGCCAGTCATGAACTTGATGTCGTCAATGGCAAAGATGTTCGAGGGATCGGCCATCGCCACGATCAGGGTCGAACCGGCCCGGTTGATCGGAACCAGGTGGTATTTCTGCGCCACCTCCGGTGGAATCAGCCGGATCACAGCCGGGTCGATATCGAATTCGGCCAGATTGATCGACGGCACGCCATATTGTTTGGAGAGAAAAGAGGCCAGATCGAGTTCCTTCATGAACCCGAGTTTGACCAGACTCATGCTCAGGCGACCGCCCTGAACCTTCTGATCTTCGATAGCCTTGGCCAACTGGACATCGGTGATCAGTTTGTTGCGGACCAGCAATTCTCCGAGACGATTACTCTTCATTGATTTAGCCTGCTCCATTGACAATTTGGATAAAATCGCATTTGCAAGGCCCGAAACAACCTGACGACAGACCTATCGAATCGCAGTCGCTGCCAAAAGCCGAGCGCGCATGGCGCCAAAAGGCGGCCGTTTCCCGGTCCAAAGATAAAATGCTTCTTCCCCCTGCCCTGCCAGCATCCCCAAACCTCCCGCCACCGGATGATATCGACGCTGTGCCTCAGTCAACCAGGGGGTCAGCCCCGGCCCATAGACCATGTCGTAAAAGACGCTCCGGGCTGGAACCGCTGCCCATGGGAAACCGGGAAACGCCTCCCCCTGTAATCCGGCTGCCGAGGTATTGACAACAAGGTCAACGTCGGCCAAAGCCAGCTTGAGAGCATCGGGCTCGAGGCTGCTTGCTGCAATAGTTATGCCGCCAAACAGTTGACCAAACTCCATCGCCAAGCCTTCGGCTCTGGCCAGGGTGCGGTTGGCAATGGTGACCTGGCTTGCTCCCGCCTGGCACAGAGCAACCAGGGCGGCGCGGCAAGCCCCGCCGGCCCCCAACAGAAGAATCCGCAACCCCTGAGGGTGCAAACCAAGATCCTCTTGCAGGGAGCGCAGGAAGCCGAGGCCATCGGTATTATAGCCGCACAACCGCCCATTCCGATTGACGATGGTATTGACCGCGCCAATCTGCCGTGCGACCGGGTCAATGTCATCCAGGTAAGCGCAGACGGCTTCCTTGTGCGGAACGGTGACGTTGACCCCGAGCAGATCGAGGGCGCGGATGCCCTCTACGGCCTGCCCCAATTGCTCCGGCAGTACGTGAAAGGGGACAAAAACCGCATCAATGCCGGCTGCTTCAAGGGCATGATTCTGCATCAAGGGTGAAAGGGAGTGGCTCACCGGATCGCCGAATATGCCGAGGATCCGGGTTTTTCCGCTGACCTTCATGGTTCATCCTCGCGCAGATCACCGGCCCCTTGCTCGACCAACACGCCGCAATCAAGGTAATCGCGAAACGCCAGCACCCGGGTCTTGGCGAGAATGTCGCGAGCCTTGGCGATATCCTGATGAATCGCCGCGACCAGTGCTTCCACGGCAGGAAAGGCCATTTCGTTGCGCAGGCGCTGGATAAAGTAAAGCCGTATGTTTTGGCCGTAAATCTGCCGGTTAAAATCGAGCAGATGCACTTCCACCGTGGTCCCTTCCCGGCAAAAGGTCGGGTTGCAACCGATATTCACCACAGCGTCGTGCATCACTCCATCGAGCCGGGCTTTGACGGCATAGACGCCTGGGCGGGGCAACAACTCCTTCTCGGTCTGCAGATTGGCGGTGGGAAAACCAAGACTGCGTCCCCGCTTGACCCCGTGCACCACCTCCCCTTCGAGGGTGAAATGTCTTCCAAGCATAGGGATGACCGCTTCGACCTCCCCCGCCAGCAGCAGCTTGCGAATCCGGGAGGAGCTGAAAACCTCCCCATCCTGCGCAATCGGGCCGAGGATATCGACGCTGAAACCGAGTTCAGCCCCGCGCTGGCGCAGATACTCGCCATTGCCCTGGCGGTCGCGGCCAAAGGTATAGTCATAACCAACGATCAGGTGGCGCACGCCGATGGTCTTGACCAGAACCTCCTCAACAAAATGCTCGGCCGACAAGCTTGCGACCTGCCGGTTAAAGGGGGCGCAGATCATCACATCGACACAGGATGCGGCGACCAGGCGTTCTTTTTCGGCCTGGGTGTTGATCAACTGCGGAGCCCGTTCCGGCACCAGAACTTTGAGCGGATGGGGGACAAAGGTGTAGACCACCGAGGTGCCATCGATTTTACGGGCATGCCGCACCAGACTGCGGAAAATCTCCCGATGCCCCAGGTGCACGCCGTCGAAATTGCCAATGGTGACCACCGCCCCCGGCAAGGGGGTGGTCAGTTGCTGCAGATCGCGAATGACTCTCATCGCCGGCGCGGCTTTCTGTTGTTGCGTCGCTCCGGTTGACGAACCTTCGCACGAGGCGGCGGCGCCTCGGCCAACACGAAATCGATTTCCCGACGATCGAGATCGACCTTGGCGACCCGCACCCGCAGCTCATTGCCCACCTGGAAAATCCGCCGCTGATGCTGACCGAGGAGCCGATGCAGATCTTCTTCGAAGGTATAAAAATCGTCTTTGAGACTGGAGATATGCACCAAACCCTCAACAAAAATCTCAGCCAGCTCGACGAATAACCCAAAGGGGGTCACCCCGGAGACAAAGCCGGCAAACTCTTCATCGATCCGCTCCGCCATAAACTGACACTTTTTCAGGCTGACCATCTCCCGCTCGGCTTCCATCGCCCGCCGCTCCCGGGCCGAGGTATCCTCACCCATCTGTTGCAGAGACTTGGTCAGCTTGGCCTTACTGCGCTCGGTCAGCCCTCCTTTGCGCAGCACCTCCCGCAGCACCCGATGCACCTGCAGGTCGGGATAACGGCGGATCGGCGAGGTGAAATGGCAATAAAATTCAGCGGCCAGGCCGAAGTGACCGATGTTGTCCGGAGCATAGCGGGCCTGTTTCATGCTGCGCAGCAGAATCTGGTTGATCATCCGCTCTTCGGGGCTGCCGGCCACCTGGGCCAGCAACCGCTGCAACTCGCGGGGGTCGACCCCATCAGCATCCAGAATCAAGCCATAGTTGAAATGACCGATAAACTCCTGAAAGGCTTGAAGCTTTTCAAGGCCCGGCGGTTCATGGACGCGATAGAGAAAGGGGGCGCCCTTTTCAAACAGAAAACTGGCCACCGCCTCGTTGGCTGCGAGCATGAACTCTTCGATCAGCCGATGGGCCTGATTGCGCTCGGAGCGCACGATCTCCTCGGGCCGCCCCTGAGTATCAAGCAGAATTTCCGCCTCGGGGAGGTCGAAATCGAGGCTTCCGCGCTGACGGCGCATGGCGGTCAAACGCTCGGCCAGGGTTTGCATCACCGTCAACATCGGCACCAGGGCTTGATGGCGGATTCGGGCTTCGCATTCGGGCTGCTCGAGAATGTCGCGAACGTTGGTGTAGGTCAGGCGGGCGCAGCTGCGAATGACGGAGAGATAAAACTGACTTTCCTGCCGGTGACCATTCTGGTCGAAGAGCATTTCCGCAGTCAAACAGAGACGGTCAACCTCGGGATTGAGGGAACAGATGCCATTGCTGAGGGCTTCGGGGAGCATCGGGATGCAGCGCCCGGGGAAATAGACGCTGGTGCCGCGTTCATAGGCCTCCCGGTCGATCACGCTCCCTTCGGCCACATAATGCCCGACATCGGCGATGGAGACCCAGAGCCGGATCGAGCCATCGGCTTCCTGCCGCACCGAGACGGCGTCATCGAAATCCTTGGCGGTTTCGCCGTCGATGGTCACCGTCGGCTGTTTGCGCAGGTCGGTACGCCCGCGCAGCGCCGCGGCGGGAACAGTCTCCGGCACCTCGGCAGTAGCGGCCAGCACCTCGGCGCTGAAATGATAGGGGAGACCCAGCTTGTGAACGATGGTGAGGAGTTCGACTTCGGGATCCCGGGGATCACCAAGCACCTCCTCGATCACCCCTTCGGGGTTGCGGCAGCGGCCGGGGTAGCTTTCGATCCGGGCCACCACCATCTGCCCCGGGCGGGCATCGCCGCTGCTCCGCGGAGCGATAACGATATCCTGCCCCAGGCGCGGATCGGCCGGCACCACATAGGCGTGATGACGACCACTTTCGAAGCGGCCGACCACGGTTTGATGCGCCCGCTCCAGAATCCGCAGCACCCGCCCCTCGGGCTTGCCATCCCGCCCTCCCCGCTCGACCCGGACCACGACCTTGTCGCCGTGCATCACCTCCTGCAGAAAACGGGCAGGGACAAACACATCTGGCCCGGTGCGGTTGGCAGGGGCGACAAAACCGTAACCCTCGCGATGGCGGGAGACCGTACCGACCACCAGGCTGACCTGGCGCGGCAACGAATAGCGATCCCCTTTGAGTTGCACCAACGCCCCCTGAGTCACCAGTTCGGCCAACAAACGCTCCACCCCCTTGCGCTCGGCCCGGGTCGGCGAAACGTCGTGGAGGATCTCCTCCAGGGTCAGGGGATGGCGGGCGTTCTGATCAAGGAATTGCAGAATGTCTTGCGGGGAGAGGGGCATGAAACCAGCTTTCTCCGTCAAAAAGAACGGGGGGAGGTTGCATTTATCCTCGGGGTTCGGCAGCAGCGGTCGCGACCGCGCAGAAGTCTCAACTGCCTTCGGCGGGGGGAGTCGTGCCCCGGGCCCAGAGGTGTTTACCAAATTTTTGATAGCCCTGGACGTTGAGCAACCGGGCATCCTTGGTCGTATCGAGGGGCAAAACATGCCCATTGAGGAGCGGCTCGAGGTAGGGAGCAAGAACGGCGCCACCACCACCGGTGATGACCATGGCATCGATATCCCAGTCATCGACCCACTGGCGGTCGACCTCGCTGGCCACAGCGGCAGCGAGCTGACTGAACACCTGCTCGGTCAACCCCTTGAGGTCATATTCCTTACCGCGAATTTTAATCGAACCGCGCTCCACTGCCTCATACAGGCGGTAGAGTTCGATATTGACTCCGCTCTTTTCCCGCAGTTTGGTGGCGATACTGGTAAAAGCGCGGGCGATTCCCGAATCGGTGGTACGACTGCCCCGCTCTGAATAGCGCATGCGGTCGGAAATAGTGTAATCCGAGGTGCGGAAGCCGACGTCGATAATACCGATTTTATCTTTCGCCAGGCGTTTGTCGCTGACCTCGCCGATGTCGTTGAGCATCAGGTTGAACAAGGAACCAAAAGGCTGCGGTACCACCCGAACCTTGTTGATGCTCACCACCTTTTCAACCCGGCGCCCAGCACCGTCGACCAATATGACCTTGTGCTCGCCTTGCAGCAGCTTGGCCAACTCGTCCTTGTGCTGCCGGTAGTAGCCGATGGGCAGACCCGTCACCAGGTTGATCGGCACAAAACTGTTCACCAACTTCGAAGCCGCGGCCAAGGCCAGAGTTTTGGCAAACTGGTTGATAAACTGCGCCTGGTCGAGGGTGAAAAACCGCACGTTGCTCTGTCGCTCGGCCAACTCGCCCAGGAAGAAGGATTTACCGTCGACTTCGATCTGCAGATGGTCATCGCTTGGTGCGCCGGTCAGGGAGTGCTCGCGGAACTGGATTTCCGTCGCCTCTCCGAGCACCGACTTGAAGACCAGAGATTCTTTGGAGCTGGCAGCCTTGGTAAAACCGAAGCCGATGTCAATTCCGAGTATATCCACGCAACAGCCCTCCTGTTTCATGCATGATGGGGGTCCCCCCCCGGCAGCGGTGCAGTCGATTTAGCTGGCAATTGTCTCGTCGAGAAGTATTTTTTGAAAAACCAGACCGCTGAGCAGTTTCGGATCAAAATACGATGACTTCTGCGGCATTTTCTCGCCGGCGTTGGCGACATCCCGCACATCCTTCATGCAGGTGGGGTTCATCAGCACCGAGAACTGGCGCTCTCCCCGCTGCACCTCAGCAATAGCCTCATCGAAGCTGCGGACATAACTCACCTCACCCGGACCACCCTCAGGGACCAATTGCAACAAATCTTCAAGGACCAGACGGTGCAACACCGAGACATCCAGCAAGCGAAGCACCTTGGGTGCCTTGGGATCGAAGAATTGGTCCATGACCTGATCGTCGCGCAGGCTGAGAAATAGCAGGTCATCTCCCCCAAAGAAAAAACCGAGGGTGTGCCGCTGCTCACCCCGTTGGGCAAGAGCGTCCCGCGCCGCGGTGCGCCCTTCGGATGTCTGCAACGCAAAGCTGACGGTTTCCACATCGAAGTAGTGGCGCAGCCGACTCAGAAAGGTTTCGACTTGAAAACCCTGCAATTGCCCGATCAGCCGATGGGTCGGCCGGATCAGCATCCCCTGGGTCTCCATGTTGGTGAAATACATCAGCACGTAGTTGAACTGTTCCTTGCCGGAGTACCCCGGATGCTCGGCCCGCATGGCGTCGCGATAGGCCAAAGCCGCTTCATAGCGGTGGTGGCCGTCGGCCAGAAAGAGGGTTTTGCTGTCCAGCAGGTCATGGGCTTTTTTCAGCAACCCCGGATCACTCACGGCCCAGACCCGATGTTGAACGCCGTCATCATCGGTCAAACTCACCGCTGGAGGTTCGGTTTTTTCCCGCTTCGCCAACACCTCCAGCACCCCGCAGGGGTCGGAATAGACGGAGAAAATCGGGCTGAGATTCCCTTGGCAGGCCTGGATCAAATTCAAGCGATCCTGGCGCACCACCGGCAAGGTCTGTTCATGGGGCTTGATCACGCCAGAGAAGAAGTCCTCCAGTCGCACCAAAGCCATGAAACCCTGACGCACCTCCCGTTGGCCGGCATCGTCGACAAATTCCTGATCGTAGAGATAAAGAGAGGGCTGCTTCTCCCGTTGCAGAACGCCTTGCTGTTGCCAGAGGGTGAAGTCAGCAGCAGCGCGGCTGTAACGGTTGTTGAGGTCGTCGTCCCCCGGAAACTCCTCCCCGAGCACTAACCGGACAACATTGAATGGACTGCGGGCGTACAGCGCCTGCTGCAAGGAGGGGGAGATCGAATCATAGGGCGGCGAAACCACCAGAGAAGGATCGCCAACCCGCTCGAGATTGTAACGCAACCCGCGGAACGGGGCAATTTTAGCCATGTACAAAGGCTCCCTTAAAACCGGAAAATAGGCCTCACTATACGCAACTCGGGTCAAAAACTGCAAGGGAAAAAAGGGACTTAACAGCCCGCAAAGGCCGCATTCACCGGCTTTTGCAGCCGACTCTCCGAGCCCCCTCTAGGGCAAACCCAACCCGCTTTATTCCCGATCGACGAGCCCCTGGAACTCGACGCAACAAGGGCGGTGTTTTCCTTCACCGCCCTTGTTCCCAAACAATGGTGTTTATTGCAATTGCCGCCAGGAGCGCCGCCCGGATCGCAGGTTCGGGCCGATGTTTTCCAGCAGGCCGTGAATGCTCCCATCGGGATTGACGATAAACTTGATTTCGCTGGTCTCCCCCTGAATCACCCCGGGAGTATCGATGATGGCGTCCAACCTTAGACCGGACACCGGGACATCAACCGTTTTGCCATCTTCCACAATAGTTTCGTAATCGTCTTTGTCAAACTCCTTATCCTTATCGACATCGAAAGCGGTGTATTCCAATCGGCCGCCGGTAATGGCATCCAATTCCATCAGCCAACTGCTGCCGTTGCCACAGGGGATATTGGAGGGGGTGATGGTGGGGAAAATAACCCGGCCGTGCCGCAACAGCGGCGTGCTGACCACCCGTTCACCACTTTTCTGGCCATCCGGAAAGGCCAGGTCCATATACCAGCCGCCGTCGCCACCGGAACCAACTTTGGTGGTGGTCCGAACCCCGAACCCGAACTTGACCATCTCCCCGGTGATTTTTTGCTGTTTGAGGTCGTCCCTGATCACCGGCGCCCCCTTGTCCCAGATCCCATAGAAGCTTTCGATGGCCAGGTTCTGGCTCGGGTCGTTGTCGCCGCTTTCGTAATATTTCCCAGTGCCGAAATAGACCATGACCCCTTTTTGCGGATGCCGGGCGACGCCGGGCCGCCCGGTGATCGGCTGCACCCGGCCGCTGGCATCCCTGGCGGTGAACAGCGGCTTGCCACCGAAGGCGACTTTCCAGGAGGCCGGTGCGGCAGTCGCATCACCTGCGAGGTCGAATTTCCACAGATTGCCCTGCAGGTCGCCGGCGTAGACCACGTCGGCGATGCGATCGCCGTTGAGATCAACCGGCACCGGGGTCGACAAACCGTTGGGGGCGGTGGAGGAACCCACCCCGGTATCGAGTAGTGGCGTCAGCATAGTGCCATTGGCGAGATCAAGCACAAAGAGGCCCGCCTTGTTGCTCGAGCTCTGATAACCGTTGCCGAAAATCGCCACCCACTTGCCGTTTTCCAGGCGAGCAACGGTCGGTTGGCTGAAGGTAAAACCCAAGTCGGCAGCGTCGCTGAACTCCCACTTGATGTCGCTGGCGGAGAAACTTTTCGGATCAGTCACATCGAGAGCGAAAATACTCTTACCCCCCGCCCCCAGGGAACCGAGCAGGTAGGTGCGCCAATCATCCCCGATGTAAGCATCGTTGGCGCGCGGGGGGCCGTCGACGAAAAACCGGTGCTGATCTTTGAACTGGGGGAAGGTCAACTGGTTGGCCTGGGTGAGTACCGCCGCGGGCATATAAGCGAACAACTCCTTGCCGCTGGCGGCCTCAAACCCGTGCAGGAAGCCATCGTTGGCGCCAGCGTAAACCATGGCCGGCCGCTCCTTCGCCTCGCCGGCGCGGTAACCGGGGTATTTCGATCCTTCCGCCCCAGGCAACTGGTCATAGCCATAGTTCTGGTTGCCGACATGGACCGGGTCGCCATTGACGATATCGCCCAGCAGGCTGTTGCGGGGCCGGAAGGAATCGGCTCCATCACCTTCCGCCGAAGTGTCGCCGCGCAGGTAGGCCAACCGCTGCGCCCCCCGGCCATCGGCCACCCCAGTCGGGCCGATCTCCAGTGCCTGCTTCTGCGCCGCGGTGAGATTGTCCCAGATCAATAAAACTCCATTGGGGTTAGTGGAGCTTTCCCCGGGGTTCCAAGTGTAAAAATTATTTCGATCTTTAAACGCAGACAGATTTTCCGACGCCCGCCATTTCACCGACACCACCGCACCGGTTTTCGGATCCAGATTGTAGGCAATCAGCTCCCCGGTCCAGCTGCCGCTGTTGTAGATCGCCTGAAACGCCAGGTTGTCCCCATCGGCCTTGAGCCGCGGTCCATTGACCGCAACCGCCGCAGCCGAACCGGTGTTGGAGAGAATGAAATTAGCCGCACCGGCGAAGGCCTTGTTCAACTCTTCGGCATTGGCTGCGGTCAGAAACTGACCGCCACCGTTGGCGGCCGTATCCCGCATCAGCGGGTCATTGATCACCTGGTCGTCGGCGAAGCCAATGGTGTAGGTGATCAGGTTGTTTACCACCGGTTTATCCGGCGCTTCGCTGAGGTCCGGGCGCAGATCGATATCCCGCAGCGCCGCGGCGACATCATCGAGGTAGTCGGTTCCGGTATTTTCATAGCTCTGTGCGGGCTTGCGATCCTCGGACAGACAGACCGGGCTGGCATTCTGGCAATCGCCGTCATAGTCGCGCAGGACCGAGGCGATATCGTTGTCGTTGGTCGGTCGACCGTCGGTCATCAGCAAGGCAAAGTTTTTCTGGCAGAAGTACTGGATCGGTGCCGCAGAGGGGGGAGTAAAGGTGTAGCCTCTGGCAAATAATGTATTTTTTGAAACAGATTGAGTCTTGTTTTTGTCGAGACGATACAGCAACAACGATCCGTTCTGCCCCTGGGCAAAATAGTCCCCCAGGTCGCGCAAGGCCTCGGCCAAGGGGGTCGAGCCCGAGGCCACCAGGGCATTGACCTTGGCCTTCAGGTCGGCGCGGCCGCTGCTGATATCGGTCACCCCCTGCTCGATCTTCGCCCCATTGCCGTTGTTATAGGTCGCCAGACCCACCCGCACTCCACCCAGGGTATCCAGCAATGCGGAGGCCGCCCCTTTGGCGACTTCCATTCGGGTGAAGGTGCCAGGTTTCTTCTGCTGGCTGGATGAATTCCAGACCGGATCGGTGTTGCCGGCTTGAAAATACCAGTTGAGAAAATTCCCCGGGTATTCGGCAGGGAGGTAAGCGCTGGGGGCGGTGCCACCGTCGGCGGTCAGTTTGGCCAGGTAACGGCTATTACTGCCGAAGCAGCGCTGGTCGGTTCCGGTTCCCCAGGGATAGGTGGTGGTCTGCCCGGTAATGAAAATCCGCGGCTGTCCCCCCACCAGACGAAGCTCCACCTGACTGGCGGCCGGCACCAGATTGGAAGCCGGGCAGGTTTCCAGATAAACCACCGACGCATCAAAGGGTTTATCCGGAACGATGTTGTTCATACTCCCCGAGTTATCGAGCAGCAGCATAATATTCGGCTTGGCACTGGCAGCCGTCGGCAATGGGATCTGGGAAATGGTTCCGGCCTGGGCTGCCGATGCAAAACCGGCCAGAGCAAAACTCATCCAGCAACCCAGAACCAGAATTCGCGTGAGTCCAACGTTCAACGGTCGATTCATCATCGGAGATCTCCTGGGCTCGGGGAGTTTCATTGCAAACTGGTACTTTCCAGCACCACCACCGCCCGGCCAAGGCCTCCGGTGCCTCGGGCGATGACCCGGTACATGGTACCGCTGGTCACTTCTTCGTCGGTGGCAAGGCTGGAGCCGGGGAGCTGTTCGAAGGGGAGTTGTTCAATAATGAAGCGGGGGACCGGGGAACCATCGGCGACCTTCCCGGTGTAGGAGCGGGAGCCATCCACCCCCCAGGTCCCGTTCTGGGTCCAGCGCGGGGCGGCCGGGTCCGGCTGTGGGTAAAGGCCGGCGCTGCCGGTAAAGGCGGGAAGAATTGGCGTTGTCCGTAAAAAGGTTTCTCCAGAGCGCAGGGCCGCTTCGGCACTCTGAAAGGCTTGCTCCTGCTCGCGCATATTGGCGGCCATGCGCTCCTGCAGGGTGGTCGATTGCATCGAGGCCACCCCGATCAGGGTCAACACCACCAACAGCAGCAGACCGACCACCAGCACTGCGCCCCGCTGATTGCCCAGGGTTCGATGCAGCAGATTCATGCAACGCTCTCCTTTTCCATGCTGCCCCTCACCGCAACCGATTGCGCAAACCGATGGTGGTCAAAAAAACCTGGCGGAAGTGCCGATCGTTGTACGGCCCCAGCGCCTGGCCATTGACATCGTAAACCCGGCTGTCGATTTCGCCCTTGGGGTCTTGGGTCAGGCTGCGCAACAACAACCCGATGCGCACACTGACCACCCGCTGCCAGAGGAGGGTCGCGGTTGCCGCCAGATAGCGGTCAGCGGCCTGATCGTTGTCGTCATCGACCCCATAAAGGATGTGCATCGATTCGACCCCTTCGACCAGCGCCTCGGCATCGGCCGAGCCGATTTTTCGATAGAGACAAGGTACTTTTTCGTCGGAATCCCGCACATAATAAAGCACGGTAGCCACCCGCCCGATCTCGGCATTGCGCCGATAGAGGCGTCCGAGATCATCGCTGCTGTTGCCCGGGGTGCCAACGTCTTTGAGGTGAAAGACATCCCCCTGGGCATGGGCAAAGGAGCTGACCTGAAACACCGTCGCCCCCTGGCAATCACTGAGCATGACCAGGTCTCCGCCTGCCGATTTGAAAGGCTTATCCAGAGTGCCGGGAGCAATCGGCACCGCCGCGGTGGAGGAGGTCATGTCGCTGCGCAGATAACTCAGCGTGCCGTCAAGCTGATTGCGCAGGGCCAGGATATCGCTATGTTTCCTCGGTTCGGTCACCAGAGCGGGAAGGTTCCGGTCCCATTTTTTTGTGGAGGAACTAGTGACAGCATCAAACCCCTCCAGCGGCAGAGCGAAATTGAAGGCGAAATCCGTGGGACTGTTGAGCAGGTTAGTAAAGGTCGAACTATCGTTCAGACACCCCCGGTAACCGCTCTGCCGCACGTCCCGTTCCAGAAAACTCAAGGCGAAGCGGGCATTTTCCTGCAAGCGGGAGAGGTTGGTGTTGACCGAATAGGTGGTGGTGGAGCTGAAAAAGATTTGATAGATCCCCCCGAGCAGCACCAGGCTGATGGTCACCGCCACCAGCAACTCGACCAGCGACAAGCCGCACTGGCAATTTCGCGCTCCCAATGCACCCCTCACAGTTCGGTCTCCAGGTGGAGCACCGCTCGGTCGGCGACGCCACGGCTGTCATCCCAGGCGACATCGACCAGCAGCCGACGGGAGGTTTTATCAACCGCAACCCTCCCCTGCCCCGGCCCGGGCAGTTGCGCCAAATTCTGCTGCCATTGGCTCAAATCCTGAGCAGCGACGGTGTCTCCCCCAACCGCGACCACCCCGAAGGCAATATCGTAATCACCCGCCAGAGCTGCCGGTCGGTTGGCTCGCATGCGATCGACCAGGTCCTTGACACAGAGGGTCGCCTGGGTGCGCAGGTAGGCGCCATGATTGTCTCTGACCCCCCGGGTCTGAAGACCCGCCAGCCCGAGCAGACCGATGGAGAGAAGCACCAGAGCCACCAGCACCTCGATGAGGGAAAACCCCTTTTCGCGCCCGATCATCCGGCCCCCTTCTGGGAACGCACCCGGCCAAGACGGTTGATGATGACCTCGTGGGAACGATCCCCTGCGCTCAGGGTCACGGTCTGATTCTGGGGAAAACCATCCCATTTCAATGCCCGTCCGTCGCGGGTGTAGGAAAGATAGCCATGAACAGGACTGCTCATGGTTAAATCTGTGGCCAAGGGGGAAAACAACCTCAGCAGGTTGGAACTGGTCACGGTCAAGTCGGTGCTCCCCTCTGCCGGCCCGGCGATCAGAGCCCAGCCTTCCCGCCAGTTCGACCCAGTTGCACAGTTCGAGGTGGACTCCTGCCAACTGCAGGGCACCAGGGTGACCCGGCTGCCACGCTGGATCGCCTCGCTGCGGGCCAGGTTGGCAGCCCCCACCAGTTCATTGGCGGCCTGGGTCAAGCGATAGGATCGCAGCATGCCGTTGAGAGCAGGCATGGCGATGATCAACAGAATAGCGGCCACCGCCATGGTGGTCAGCAGTTCGATCAGGGTGAAACCCTTTAAACCAGACTGATTGTTGTGTAGAACCAGGGCCATGTTTAATCCGGAGAGGAGGAACATTGAGGCAATGAAACGGCTAGACCGTTTTAATCTACACGGAGGCAACAGCCGTCGCAAGACCAAATTTAACGAAAACAATGATCAAACTCTCAGCAGGAGTGCGACAAAAATCCCTGCAAGAAATGGATATCTTTGGGATTATCCTAAAAAAAGTGGTGGGTTACATTTTTACAAAAAAACCCCGCTTCCGAAAAGGCGGGGTTGGATTATGCTCTGAATCTGGGCACACGCCCTGGTTACCAGCAACCGGCGGGTCCCTTGGCTCCCGTACTGCTCAGGGTCAGGGGGGTGCATCCGGTGTCTCCGGCCTGCACCCCTTGTCCGGTGGCACTTAAAGTGTAACTGCTGGCGGTCGGGCCTGCACTGAAAGCGATGAGGTAGAGGCCGTGTTCCGACTTGGCCGGAAACGTCGTGCCGGCAACACCTTTTTCGTAGGAACTCTCCCGGGTATACAAACGCTCAAGGCTTTGCGCCGCCTGCACCAGCATCACCTTCCCCTCAGCCCGATTGGAGCGGATTCGGTAAGCATTGTACTGGGGCACGGCGATTGCTGCCAGAATCCCCATCAGGGCGACAACGATCAACATTTCGATCAAGGTGAATCCTTTGGTGTTTTTCAGTGTCATCGAGAAACTTCCTATTCGCAATTAGGTCGACAGCGGTCTTTTAGCGAAGCTGGCGCCAGGATTGGCGAGCCTGCCCTGCCCCCTTGCCGAGTTTCATGATCTGCCCCTTCTCCCCCAGCATCAGGATGCCGCGATCATTATCGGTCTCGATCACCCCGCCGACCTCAACGATGCCCTCCCGCTTGCTGCCGGTGATGCTCTCTTTGCCGCCGCCGCTAGCGGCCGGTACGTCATCATCCGCTTTCACATACCCATCCTGATCGCGATCGAGCACCGCCTCACTTGGGCGGCTGCCGCTCATGGCATCCATGACCATCAACCAGCTATCCCCTTTAGGTTGACAGGGGTCACCCTTGGGAGGGATCAGGGTAGTAAACACCACTTTGCCATACACCAGCAGGGCTGGACTGACCACCATTTCTCCCTGTTTGGTAGATGCGATCAGGTCGATATACCAGCCGTCCTTGCTGTCGGCCACCTGGTTCTTCGAAGTGAGGCGGTAAGTGGAGGTTTCCTGGGTGATGGTCTGGGCCTGCAGCCCGCTACGCTTGCTGCTGGTGATAACGGCACCTTTGTCCTTGATTGCATAAAAGCTGTGAATGGGGGAAGTGCCCGTTACCTGCAGGTCGCTGACGCCCATGAACTTGCCGGTGCCGAAAAAGACCATGATGTCGCCATTGGCTGCCTGGCCGACGGTGGGCCGGGTGGTGATCGGCTGGACCCGGCCGTCGCGATCCTGGACGGTATAGAGGGGCTTGGGAGTGGAACCGGTCTTGAAGGCGCTCTCCCACTGATTGGAGCTGTTGCCACTGAGGTCGAACTTCCAGAGGTTGCCCTGCAAATCCCCCGCATAGGCCGCATCGGCGGCCAGATCGCCATCGAGGTCGACTGGGATGGGGGGACCGAGACCGTTATTGGTGGACCCGGTGGAAATGGAGGTCACCACCTTGGTCTCCAGGTTGATTACGAGTAGCTTGGCGGTTGCGCTGCTGCTGTTGTAGCCGTTTCCGAGCAGGGCCACCCAGTTGCCGTTTTTAAGCTGGACGACTGCCGCCGGCCCCAGCACGTACCCGAGGTCGGGGTGGGTGATTTCCCACAGTACATTTGCGGCACCGAAGGTTTCCGGTTTGGTGACATCGAGGGCAAAAACGCTGCGGCCGCCGGCACCCGGGGTCCCCACCAGAATCGAGCGCCATTTGCCGCTGACATAGGCATCGGCGACGATCGGGGGGCCATCCACATAATACTGATGGACATAATTCTGCCCTGTCAGTTTGCTCAGGTTGGGAAAGACCGCATTGGGGACAAAAGCGAAATGCTCTTCACCGGTGTCGGCATCGAAGGCATGCAGCATGCCGTCGTTGGCACCGACGTAGAGCGTCGGCCTGCGGCTTTGTTTTTCCGATAAAAAGCCACTGTAAAGGCTCGAAAAACTGGAATAGCCGTAGTTCTCGCTGGTCCCGGCAAAGAAGGGATCGGAATTGACGATGTCCCCGAGCACGCCATTGCGAAGGCGGAAATCATTAGGGCCGCTCCCTTCGAGAGAGCGGTCCCCGATCAGGTAATTCAATCGTTCCTTACCGCGACCGTCGTTGACGCCGTTGCTATTCAGATTCAGGGCGGCCTTTTGGGAGCCGTGAAGGTCGTCAGTCCAGGCGAAGAGCATTCCTGCCGCCTTGGAAGGATTTTCCGTGGAGGAATTGTAGGTAAAGATCCGGCCTTGCCGGTCCTTTGGTTCTTTTATGTTTTTGCTCGCAAACCAGCCATCGCCGGTAATCTTGCCGTCCTTGTCGATTTTGGAGGCCTTGATTTCCCCCGACCACTGGGCCGTGTGGTAGCTGGACTGGTAGATCTTGGTATCGGCACGATAGCTGGTGGAGTTGGCGGCGACGGCGGATGATGACCCAGAATCCGAAAGGATAATATTGGCCGCAGCCTTAAAGGCTTCGGTCAATTGCGCGGCATTGCCGGCGGAGAGGAACTGGCCGCCGCCATTGGTGGCCGTGTCCTTCATCAGGGGGTCGTTGATGACCTGGTCGTCGGCAAAACCGATGGTGTAGGTGATGAGGTTGTTCTTGACCGATTTCCCGGTTGCGTCATTGAGGTCGGGGCGCAGATCGATATCCCGCAGGGCCATCGCCACATCATCAAGGTAATCGGTGCCGCTGCTTTCGTACTCCTGGCCGGGTTTGCGGTCGAGGGTCAGGCAGGGAGGGTTGGCATTCTTGCAATCGCCGTCGTAGTCCTGCAGAACCGAGGAGATATCGCTGTCGTTGGTGGGCCGGCCATCGGTCATGACCAGGGCGAAGTTTTTCTGGCAGTAGGCCTCGATCGGCGCCGGGTTCGGCGGAGTGAAACCGTAGTCCCTGGAAAACAAGGTACTTTTGGAAACCGTTTGCGGGGAGCCCGAATCGGGATGGAGGGTCAGGGAGCCGTTTTGGCCCAGAGCGAAATATTCGCCCAAATCCCGCAGGGCTTCCGCCAAGGGGGTCGAGCCGGAGGCGGTCAAAGCGGCCACCTTGGTTTTCAGCTGGGCCCGGCCACTGACGATTTCTGTCATACCCTGCGATATGGTGGCACCGTTACTGCCATTGTAGGTCGACACCCCGACCCTGACCCCATCCAGGCTGTCCAGCAGGGCCGTCGCGGAGTCTTTGGCGATTTCCATCCGGCTGGCCGAACCAGGCTTCTTCTGCTGGCTCGTGGTCCAGGTCGGAGTAGTGTTGTTGGGCTGAAAATACCAGTTGAGGTAGTTGCCGGTGTATTCTGCCGGCAGATAGCCCGTCGGCGCCGAACCGCCGTCGGCATGGAGTTTCGCCTCGTATTTGCTGTTGGTATTGAAGCACCGTTGGCCACCGGTTTTCCCCCAGACATAGGAGGAGCCGGAGACATAGATCCGCGGACCACCGCCGGCAATGCGCAAATCCACCTGATTGGCGGGATTGACCTGGTTGGCCGCGGGGCAATTCGCCTCATAGACCGTGGCAGGCTCATAGGGCTGATCCGGGACGATGTTGTTCATACTCCCCGAATTGTCGATCAGCAGCATGACGTTCGGTTTCACCGTGGTCGCAGTTTCGAGGGGATAGCTGGCAATATCCACCGAGGCCCCCCAGGCCCCGGATGCGAAACCGGCCCAGAGGACCAGGCCAAGCCCCAGCCATTTATGAAAAAAATGCTTTTCCGTCGATTTGCGCTGGACCATTTTGCCCCCCTTCTATGCCACTGAGCCCTTCCTGAGGCCACCAGTTGCGATCAACGCACGTAAGTGCTTTGCAGGATCACCACCACGCCGGCGCTTCCCCCGACGCCACGGGCGGTGACGCGGTAGTTGCGACTTGCCGGCTGCGGAACTCCCGCCGCCAGGTTCTTAAATGAGCCAGTTTTTGCCACACCGAGTTCTTCAATGATGTACCGGGGCCTGGCGGCCGTGGCGGTAATGTCGTAGCCGATTGGGACCGAATCGCTGGGATCCCAAGTAACCCGTAGCCACCAGGGGTCGGTGCCGGCGGGTGGCATCAGATACAACCCGTTGGTGTTGCGCACCGACTTGAAGTCGAGAAGCCCCCCTCCCTCCAACACCGCCTCGCCCTGCCGCAACGCCGCCTCAGCGGCCTGGAAAGCCACCTCCCGGCTGCGCATATTCCCCGCCATTTTCTCTTGAAAAGTGGTGGTCTGCATCGCCGTGATCCCCAGCAAAGTCAGAATCACCAGGATCATCAGACTGACGACCAGGACTGCCCCACGTTCATTCTTGAGCGGGTTGAACCGATTCATAAGGAAAGCCCCGTACATTGGCTATTGAGTCCTGTTTCTGATCCCGACGGTCGCAGTGAAGAGTTGCCGCACTCGGCGGTCGTCGGGGGGGTCGATGGTGCTGCCGTAAAAGGAGTAGATCGTGGTGTTGAGCTCTCCCCGACTGACCTCAGTCGGCCCCCGCAGCAGCAGCGCCATCTTCACGCTCAAGACGTTCTGCCAATCGCCCACCGCGGTTGCTGCGACATAATCATCGACCATGCGATCACCGTCGGCATCGACACCATAAAGAAATTGCATGGTTTCGACATTTTCCACCAGTTCATCCGCGACTCCGACCCCATTACCGTCCTGGTCGCGGCGAAACAAAGAGGGATTGCCCGCCGCGTTGGTGCCGATAAAATAGGTGGAGGAGACAAAACTCATCACCTCGGCATCGGTATTGTAGGTCGTACTCAGGTTGTTGGTAGTATTGGCGTTGCTGGCATGGGCGATGGTGGTCTTCCCCCCGCCGGAAGAGACGTTGGTGGCACGAAACACGTCGGCATTGTTGCAATCGGAGACAAACAGAACATCCCCGGCCTTGACTCCGGCGGGGTTGGATGAAAGCCTAATATTGGCATTGACGGTACCGAGTTTATCATCGAGGGTCACGCTGAGCGGTGATGCTGAGTGGATTTCGATGACGTCGGTCCCGGCGACAAAATGCGCCGGCTTATTTGCCCAACCGTTGCCGCTCTCATAACCTCTGAGGACCGTCGAGGCTCCGAAAAGATTCACCGGCGGGTTATTGGCGACCACGTTGACATTTACATTATTTAGATTGGCGCAGCCCATGTAACCGGCCATGCGAGCGTCCTTTTTAATCACTTCGATGGCGAAGCGACCATTTTCCTGAATCCGCGAGTTGTTTTCCTGCACCTGGGCGGTGGTGGTGGTACTGAAAAACACCTGGTAAATCCCCCCCAGCAACACCAGACCAACGGCCATCGCCACCAGCATCTCGACCAGTGACAGACCTTTTTGGCCCAACAGCTGTTTTAAACCAAGGCTCCGCGTCATAGCTGGGTCTGTACCTTATAGACAGTGGTTTCTTCCTGCCTGGTGACCGAGTTGACCTCGCTCCATTGCAGCGTCACCGTGACCACCCCGGTTGCCTTGTCCACCTCGACCGATCCCTTCCCCCCGGGCAGGCGGGCGATGTCGGTTTTCCAGTTCTGCAAATCCTTGAGCACGATTTTGGTCGCCCCCTTGGCGCCGGCGCCATCATTGAGGCCGATGTTGTAGTCGCCGTTCAGGGCCTGGGTCCGATGCACCCGCATTTCATCGATCATATCGGTGGCATAGAGTGTCGCCTGAGAATGCAGCACCGACAGCTGATTGTCTTTCAATCCCCGGGCCTGCAACCCGGCCAACCCAAGCAGGCCGACCGAGAGGACCAGCAATGCCACCAGCACCTCGATCAACGAGAAGCCCGTTTGCAGCGCCCCCCCGCAAGGTGGATATTTTTTGTTGATGGGCCTAAGGGCCATGGGATGAGTCCTCTACTTGGCGCTGCTGCGGCCGCTGGCATTGAGATTGATGACGATGGTTTTCGATCCGGCACTCGCCTTCAGTGTGAAATCACCCTTTTGCGGCGAACTGGTCACCGTCTGCGAAAATCCATTGGATAAAAATGAGACGTAGCTGGCAACATCGCCGCTGCCAACCAGGGTCACGCTGCCGTCGAGTTTCTGCCGGACTCGTATAATCTCATCGGCGGAATTGACATTGGCGTTGTTGTCCGGGTCGGCGAAGACAATCCACCCCTGGGACCAATCCCCGGATGTGGTGCAGGCTGTGCCGGTGGCACTTTTACAGACCACCACCCGCGTCCCCCGGGTAACTGCTTCGCTGCGGGCCAGGTTGAGGGCACTGATGAACTCGTTGGCTTGAGTGGAGAGTTGGTTGCTGCGGATGACGGACTGGAAGCTGGGGACGGCAATGGCGAGGAGAATGCCAGCAACAACCATAGTGACAATCAGTTCCACCAGAGTGAAACCGTCACACGGTCGTTTCCCCTGCTGCTTTTCACCCATTAACCAACTTGCCATGGCTGTCCACCCTTGACTGATGCGTTCGAGTTAAGGCGCAACCATCGCAAAAAATACAAATATTATCAATTTTAATATGAAAAGATCATGAAAAGATCACAACGCCTTTGACTCTAGATTCAGTGAATTGCCACCCGACCGGTATTGGCATCGGCCACCCCAATACTAAAGCGCAGGGCACCGGTGGTATCCATCACACAAAGCCCGGTTGCCGGGCCTGCGCCAGGCGCCCCACCCTTGGGAGTAAATGTCACCGCAATGGTTCCATCCACCTGACTGCAATCATCGACCCCACGCACCTCAACCCCCGCGGTCAAGGTGCCGGAGCCAGTGGCAACCGGGTTCCAGAGGGTGCTGTTGCGGGAACGGTTGCCGATCGCCATGACGTAGGTATTGGCACTATTAGCGGCGCCATTATCGAGGGTCAAAGTGACCCGGTGCTCCCGGTTGCTGGCCACCGAACGCGCCCGGGCATCGAGCATGGTCGAGGCGATCTTGCGGGAGACCTCTTTATAGCTGGCACTCTGTTGCCAGGCGCGAAAATTCGGATAGGCAATGGCCATCACAATCACGGCCAGGGTCATGGCGATAATCAGTTCCAGCAGTGTGAACCCACGACGATTGCGTAACATACTCTCCCCTTACTGCGGCACGGTCAGACCCAGGGCATATTCCTGATAGGCCCCGAGCCCCTCGGGATCCTTGGCCACGATGCGGATGCGATGCTCGCCGCTGTCGCTCTTGGCGAAAGTCCAACTCAGCAGACCGCTTTTCGGATCGACCTCCATCCCCTTGGGTGCGGTTTCCAGGGAATAGGTCAACTGATCGCCATCGGCATCATCCACCCGCACCTGGTATTGATAGGTCATCCCCTGAAACTGCTTCGGCGGTTCGCTGACGAACTTGGGCGGGGCGTTGGGAATGACCATTTCCACCCCCTGAAACACCGGCCCGTTTTCCTTGCCATCGTTGGGTGTGACCCGCAAAACCACCTTATCGCCGCGATGGAATTTGTCCCCTGGAAGCGCCGCTCCCTGCTCCCAGTGCAACTCTTCGCCGTTGAGTTGCCAGTTGTAGCGGTAACTCAGGGAATCACCATCCAGATCAACCCCCTTCACCTCGACCGCCAGGTCGACGCCGCGGAAGACCCGGAGTTCCTTCAACTTCACCTGCTCGATGCGCGGTGGGCTGTTGACGATCGCAACTTCGGCCCGGGCTTCCCCCTCGGCTGAGCTTGCCACCACGGAAATCAAATCGCCGCGAACGGCATTACCCGAGGGCAGCCGGGACCCGGTCTGCCCGGCCAGAACCACACCGTTTCTCTCCCAGTGAAACTCCACCTTGCCGGCCACGCCACTGACCAGGGCTTCCAGATCCTCGAGAACCGTTGGCCGGGTTGGCACCAGAGTCAACGACAGGGTTCCGGCCATGACCGTTGTTCCCCCGGCGGGGGCTGCAGCGTGGGTTGAAGGAACTGTGGCATTCACCTCCGCCGTCTGTGCCGCTGAGGGTGGGGTCTCAGGAGATGAGCATCCCCAGAGAAGCAGAGGTGTCAAAAAACCGACCAAAGCGGCGTTGCCCAAGTTCATTCGCATTATCTCCTTACCACATCCGCCAGTTGATGACCTGCGGACGCACCTTGTATTCAGCGTCGGTGGGGATAACCCCACTGCCACTGCTGGCCATTACTGCAACTTCTCCGCTCTCAGGAATGACGATGGTCAGCCCAGACGGAATCCCTGAACCCAAAGTGACCACTCGGTCAGCCGTAAGCAAGACCTTGCCATGTTTGTTTAAGGCCCGCTCGTTGGAGACCGTGGAAGTGTCGTTGCTGGACTGAAAATTCAGGGCCGCCTCTCCAGTTTTGTAATTTAGAGCGTAAATCCTTGAAACCCCAAGATTACCAGGTGCGCAAGGGTCAACAGACACCACGGTATTCGGCGTATAAGTGGTGAAGTAGGCAACCTTGTTAATAATTAGCGGAGAAGCCAACACTTTTTCTCCGACGTTGCTCGATAACTGCACCATCCAGCCATAGTTGGTCGAAGAATTGAGACTGGCCAGAATTTCTTCTTGTCGAGCGACACTGGTGCTCCCTCCTTGCAGTTCATTGGCAGTAACATCCATCAGGTTACCCTCTCCGATATTGGTTGCCGTGGTCTGCCCTTTGTCCTTGATCATATACATTCGATCCACCAGGGCAGTATTGAGAGGGTGCTCGCGGTCGCCGCTACCAATGGCAACCATATTGAGATCCCCTTCCACGGCAACCGAGGGCTTGTAAAAGAATTTACGGCCGGAGGCGACTGGGATTTTGAAGATGATGTCGCCAGTCCAACTTCCAGTGTTTGTCTCTTTGACGTTAAAGCGCCAGAGTTGCCCGCCGGTATCTCCAGCATAAACTTTGTCAGCATAGCCATCGCCATCAGTATCAACAATAGTCACGTCGGTCGGGAAGGGAAACTGCATCGCAGAGTTGGTGGTTGCTGTGTAGCTCCAAACTGCCGTGGGAGCCGAGGTCATGGATGGCACCCCACCAGAAGAGAGATTGGCCACCTCCACAGCATAAATACCGCGCCCGACCGGCGTCGGACGACTGCTCGGTGCGGTGGAACCCGTACTGGTCTGGTTGCCATTGCCCTGGGTTTGACTGATAACTGCCGGGAAGGTTCCGGTGGCACCGAATCGGCCGTCTTCATTAATGTCGTACCCGGCGCCGAAGAATGCCAGAACCTTGGAGGCGCTTCCGACCTTGACCTTGGCAAACTGTGGATCACTCCAGGTTTCCCCCAGATGGCCAAAACCGGAGGTAGCGGAGTCGAAGCGCCACAGAAGTTTAGGAGTCAGGGGATTGCTCACATCAAGAGCATAATAAGCATTGCCACCGCGGCGCAGGCCAAAGATCAGCACAAGCTTGTCGCTGGCCGGATCGATGGTGCCATCCTTGTTGGCGTCGTAACGCATGACAATTGGAGAGGCGTCGACCGAGTAATTGATCAGTGCCGGGCGTGCAGCGAGTTCCTGGAGATTCAACATAACCTTGTCAGGGATGAAGGACCAGGCCTCCTGGCCGTCGCAATCGGTGAAAGCATGCAGCATACCGTCGTTGGTACCGACATAGATCATGGTCTTGTTTTCGCTGCAGCTGGCCTCGTTGGCCATATTGAAGGGGCGATAGTTGACCACTGCCGGCTTGGAGTGGCGGACATCCCCCAGTGGCCACTCTCGCGCCTCGGTGGTGTTGCCGTTGTCGTTGTCGTCATAGGAGTCACGACCGGAAAGATAATCAACCAAAAGGTCTCGTTCGGCGGCGTCCGGCACACCAAGCAGCGCTGGCGTTACGTTAGTCTTGTTGAATGCATTGCCCGAGCTGGTCAGGTCACTGGTGGTCGTGAGATTTGAATAGACCTTGCGTGGAGAGGTTGCCAAATTTCTATCCCGCAATACCTGACCGACCCCACCTCGATCGACCAAACCGGCATCGACCAAGTTGTTCCAGTATGAGATGGCGCCGGCGCTGAAGCTGCCATCAGTGTTGGTGGCCCGGGCGCCGGTTTTATCCGTAATCTGATTGTCGGCGTTGATACCAAACTTCTTTAGGTTACCGAGCCAGGGTTTTTGCGATTGCGGCTTGAAGAAGCCCAGATAGACCCGAGAACCACTGTAGCTTCGGTTTTCCGGACTGGCGGGGATGGTCGGCGAAACAAAGGCCGAATCGGTTTCAAGCACGATGTTAGTGAAAATTTTCGACAGCGCGGCGGCCAATTCGTTGGCGTTGTAGACATTGTAATAACCACCGCGCCCGTGGCTGTTGTTACCGGCACGACCGACCAGTTCATCATCGGCCTGGAACGCGAGGACCATGCTGGTCTTAATGCGTTGGGTACCGGCCAGACTGCTGCTGTTATCAGATTCGTAAAGGAATTTGGCCACGTCGTCGAGGTAGTGGCTACCAAGGCCGTAGGGCCCTGGCTCGCGGCCGTCGCCATCCCGGTCGCCGACGATGGAACCGAGGGCTCCGTCATCATCTTTGTTGGAAAGCCCATTGGTAATGAATATCACATAGTTGTTGTCGCACCACTTGGTGATGGGGGAACTGAACCCGCCATGACCGGAAACCGGCATAGTCTGACCCCGAAAGTAATAGCCGGCATCGAGCAACGCCTCGGCCTGAGGCCGAGCGGTCTGACTGCTGAGCAGCCCGGTGGCAGCAGCATTGCCACTGCCGGGAAGCTTGTTGAGAAAGGTCGTGCGAGTGGTGGAATTACTGAGATCAGCGATGGCGGAGATTACCTTACCACCCTTCTGTCCTTCCTGACTGTAGACGGCAGCGCCAAAATTGATAGTTCCGTGGAAACTGTTGACAACGTTGGCCAGGGCCTCGTAAACAATCTGAATCTGTGACTGGGAACCGCCGGGGAGTACGTAATTGTTACCGCTGACCCAATCAACCCCTTTTCCAGTGGTACCTGCGTCAGACCAGTATTGGGCCCAATTCGCACCTGTGGTCGGCCGATTATCGGCGGCGGAGACATGCGTCTGCAACAGTTTGTAATCTTTAGGATTGGTCCCGGTCCCTTTCACCACCACCCCCGCGGGAGGTGTGGCCAGGTAATTGAGGTAGTTCCCCACTGCGTAGGTATCAGCTTTGTTGGCGTTGGTCACACAAGCCCCGGTGTTGCTTTTTAAGTTCGGAGCGGCGGCGTTGCCGGAGCCAGCATAGGTCCCGGTAACGGTCAGAATCCCCCGTGCTGAGGCACAGCCGATGGAGCCTAGAGTGCTGTTGGCACTGGTGTTGATCAGACCGTTGGCCTTGAAATCTCCCTGCTGCCCAGCGGTATAAACCCCCCAGGTGTTAAACCCCTGGTTTGGATAGACCGTAGCCGGGTCATATTTTTGCCCTGAAGCGAGATCAGCCGCCTTGTTACTGTTATCGACCAGAAACAGAACATTAGGGCGCAACTGCACCGAGTCTGCACTGTAGATGGAGGAATCGCCGAGAAACTGGTCGGGAGCTGCCTGCAGAGCGCAGGGACTAAGCCAAAGGACGACAAGAACTAAGATACTGCTGACCAGGTATTTCATATTGACCTCCCGGAACGGCTGAATTACAGCTCGAATTCTGCAGATTTGACAAATTGAGTCTTACTTTGGGCTTCGACGCGAGCTTCCGACCCATTGGGGCCGGAGACTATGGCATTGATCAAGTAATATCCGACCTTGCTTTCAGCGCCGTTGCCTCCCGCTTGATCGGGCCCCATGTAAATGCATTCTATGCTGCCGGTCTTCAAGCTTGATGCCCCGGTTCCCGCGGCCACGATGGCACTGGCAGTCTGTCCATTGGAACTTAGAGTGGTCATATCCAGCCAGTTCTTGGTCGGGTCCGTCAAATTGAAGGGGAACCGGGCCTGTCCAAGGCCAAACATCACGGCCCGGTCTGCCGCAAAGAAGGCTTCCTGCGATGTGCGGTAGTTACCGGAGATCTGAACCTCGGTGGTGGAGGTATCCAGGGCAAAAACCCCGATTACAGTCATGATCGCCAGCATCGCCAGGGCCAGCAGCAGTGCCACCCCACGCTCATTGGCAAGCGGCCTCAGAAGCCGAGCCGACACGTGGGGAACGGCGGGGGTATTAAGATCGTTAGGCATTGTATTTTCTGACATAAAAAGACCTCCGTTAAAACGTCCGGTTGCGCAGCTGAACCACACTGGAGACGCTTCGTGTTTTGACCCCGTCGCGGGTAGTGGCCTGGCCGGTAATGGTGACCCGCACCGCCCGAATATCATCGAGTGAGGCCGCCGGCACTGTCCCGGTGATTTCATTCTCCCGACCGAGCAGGTAACTCAGTTGGAAACCGCTGACCCCTTGGCCAAGGACCCGGGTCGCCCCGCCATTGGCCGAACGCCGAAGCTCTCCGTCTTCGAGCCAGTAACTGATAGTCTGGGGATTGGGTGCCCCTGCCGAGGTTTGAATGATCAGGTCGCCCTCCTTGTAATCAGTCGCAGCAGAAAAACCCCGCAGTTGGATGGCGGCCCCAGTGGGTACAACATCCACGGTGAAAATAGCATCGAGGCGCTGGCCCTGGGTGTCAGGGCGAATGATGCGAACCACATCGTTCGCCGCAAAAAGCCCAGCCATTTCGTCAGAATCAACCGTGATTGTTTGCACCGTCCCGGTCGAAGCAGGGCTGGTAAAATCGGCTCGAACCCGCAGAACTTTTTCAGAGGTGGACGCTGTCCTCATGGTAAAGGGGTCGCCAACTGTGGGATTTGGAGGGCCGGAGCTAATGGCCGAGGTCGCCCCTGCGACCGCGAAACCAGCCATGCGGATATCCCGGATCACCTGATCCATAGCGAAACGGATATTCTGCTGCACATCCGCAATGCGGTCCTGGGTATCGGCGCTGCGCTCGGTTCCAAGATATAGGTTGAAGATGGCCGTCATCACGATCCCCATCAACGCCATTGCAACCAGTAGTTCCACGATGGTGAAACCACCATTGCTTCTATGTTTTTCAAGGGAATTTCGCATCATTCAACCCTCTTGAAACCAACCACCGTGGAAGATTTGCCGTTTCCGGTCACGACAACCGTAACCCGCGACATGTCGGTGTTGCCGTTATAGTTCGTAACAACGCTGTAGGTTCCGGAATATTGCCCACTGCCATTGATGAATTTCTGAGTGATGGTCGTGCCGGGGGTAGGATCGAAATCCCAAGAATTATTGGAGGAATTCGCCTTCAGCACACCCTCATCGGCCGGCCAGGCCAGTATTTCCTCCAATATCCCCGCCGCCAGCGCGCTGCCGGCAGTCAAAGTATTGGCAGAAGAGTTGGTGCGGATGGCGGTGATCTGCATGCCGGCGATACTGAGCAGGCCAATGGCGAAAATGCTAATCGCGATCAGCAGTTCGAGCAGGGTGAAACCTTTCTGGTTGGATCGAATGTTCGCCATAAAACCCTCACAGGAAAAACGGTCTCTGAAACTACTTAAAGCATTAAGCAAAAGCCATACCACCGCTAATTTTCATGTATTTCCAGGGTGTTTCTGTTATAGAGATTCTGGAAAGTGCAGATTTTGCGCACCGACATTCCGGCTTTCAACCAGCAAAAAAAGCGAGCCCCCAAGGAGGCTCGCCGCTGTTGCACAAAAGCATGAAAAAGATCAGGACCCGATGTTTTCCCGCCAGGAAACCCGATTGAGGGGAGAGGTACCACCACCCAGGGAGATCTTGTTTTTGACGTTGTCGATCGCCTTTTTGCTGTATTTGGCCATGCCCTTACCCTTGAATTCGGTGTTGATATTATCGCCCATCATGATCACGGAACCAAACAGGTCGGCGGTGCCGGTGAAGGAATCGAGGCCGCCGCCATCCAGAACAATAATGATGCCTTCGTAGTGGAAGTTGCCGCTGATTTTCAAGTCTCCGGTGCTGGCGATAATCAGGATGCCGGCACCATCGGCACTGCCATTGAATTTTGAGGCGTTATCGATATAGGTCACGGTCGGTTTGTCGCGGGTCCCCAGGTTGCTGTCGGATGGGTTTTTATTGGCAATGGGGATCAAGGCCTGGGCCAGAGCGCTCCAATCCTGGTCGGGGGTTCCTCCGCCAATTTTCACCGTCCCTTCGATGCCACTTTTGGGGGCGGTAAACGTCGGGTCGGAAACATACAGCCCGGGGCTGGGGGTGCCGCCGGTGACCGTACCACCGCAGGCACTGCCGCTGCAGTTGAAATTGGTGGGGACATCCCAATCCCGACCGTCGATCGGGTTGCCTTTCTTTGGAAGATCGAGTACCGGTTTTTTCCCGTATATGCCGAAAGCCCCATCGATAGGGGGAATGACCGCTTTGGCTTGGGAAAACACCGCTTCGATGATCCTGGTCACCCCGTTTGAGGTGCCGCTGGAAGTCAGGAGGAATTTCTCTTCCGTTAATGACCCGTTCGTCTGGTCGGTGACGGCGACGCTGTAACTCCCGCCGCCCAGGGCCTTGTTGCTGAAATTGGTAGTCTTGAGAGTCGCCAAGCCATCCTTCTTGAACACCCCGACCGCGTGTTGCACCCCGGCCTCGGCGAGGTAGAAGGACTGGCTGGCCACCCGCTGGTTGCCGCTGATCTGCAGTTCGGTATCGCTGGTGTTGAGGGCCGCTATGCCGCCGACGGTCAGCAGGGCCATCACCATCAGCGCGGTCACCAGCACCACTCCCCGCTCGTTCCCCAATTGATTGCGACCAATGCTCATGATCCACCTCCTATGGGGCTGCTGCAGCCACCGCTTGCCGGGTCAGAAATTGCCTTTGAGGGAATTCAGGGTAAAACTCTTGTTGCCGCTGCTGTCCTTCCAAGTCACCGTGACCACAATGGTTTTGTGGGTCACCTGATCGGCTATGGTCGAGCTCACCGTATGCGGGCCGTTGGTGGCGGAGACAGTCCCCACCGCCGCAGCCGCATAGGTGCCGGCCAGCAGCTCTTCAACCCTTCGCTCGCCCTTGAACACCCCTTCCGAGGTCAACCGGGCAGTAGCGTTGTAGCGAATGGACTGGGCCTGCATGGTGGCCACAGCCAACACACCGACGGCAAATATGGTCAGGGCGATCAGCACCTCGATCAGGGTAAAACCATCTTGTTTTCCAGCAGATAAAGTCATGGTTACATGTTCCAGAGTTTGACAGTGGAGGTCATCAACTGGCGACGAAAACCGTCGTTGTACGGCCCCCATTTGGCTCCCGAAGGCGTGTCGTAAACGGTGGTGTTTTTATAGTTCGGATCGGCGTTGCGGGTGCGCCCGAGCAGGGTCACCTGGATCACCCGGATATTCCCCGGAACTCCCGGGGTCAAGGTCCAGGTTCCGTCGGCCAGTTGGTAGCGGAACTGCAGGGCCTCCACATTGGCCATGACATCGAGATGGGCATGGCTGGCATGATTGCCGATGGCGTTGCTGTTGCCTTCGGTGAAGCGCAAGGTGTTGTTGGCGAAGCAGAAGGCGGCGTGTTCCGTCGCTCCGGTCAGAGCCTTATCGCCATTGTTGTCGGTGGTGTAGTAAATGAAGGTCGCATTGGCGGTCACGATCCCGACGCCGCCTCCATTGGCCGGATCGTAACCGGCCTTTTTCAGCTCCCCGGTCAGTAAGGTCATGCTGCCGCGCAGCCCTTGCTGCATGGCGACCACCTCGGACTGCACCGCGGCGGTTTTGGTATGGCTGACCTGCAGATCGAGGATCGCCCAGGCCACAACGCTGGCAATGCCCAACGCCACCAGCACTTCGACCAGGGTGAAGCCAGCGGTATCGGATAATTTTCGCCAAAACCTTGATTTTACCGGGATCAGCGTCATTGCTTCACCACGCTACCAGCCAGGCTGAGAGCAATGGAAAAGGTTTTACCACTGGCATTTTTGCCCTTGGCGGTGCCGGCGCAGTTGCTGTTGATCGGCATCCCCCGGGAATTGAAACCGGTATAGGGGTTAACCCCGAACTTGACCTCGTGAAAGCTGATCCCGCTGGGTGCGGCCACGGTGCGCAGGATGGTTTCACTGCCATCGCGGGTAAAGTTGCCCCCAGTCCCGCCACCGGTTCCGTCATCGACGAAGAGTTGCCAACTGCTGCCGGTAAACCGCATCACGACGTTTTTATTGCGCTTTACCGCCTCGGAGCGTGCTCTGTACAGGCCATCGACCACCCCATTGGCGGCCTCGGCCAGGCGGAAATTTTCAACCCAGACCCGAAACGACGGGACCGAGGTCGCGGCGGCGATAGAGACAATGGCAATGGCGATCAGCAATTCAATCAACGTAAATCCCCGTTGAGCAGGTGCATGAATCGACGCGATGGCTTTTGGCAGTTTCAAGCAGACCTCCCTCTGTTAACTAGAGCAATAACCATGCCCTTAATGGGAGAGTAAAATTCCAGCCTTGAGCGCCGGGACCGTGCCGAACCCGGTAAGTTTTGCGCAGCAGGCGTGCAACTATTGCACACTCACTCCAACTCGTACTCTTTCAGCTTGTATTGCAGCGCACGCAAGCTGATCTCCAGCAACTTGGCCGCCTGGGTGCGGTTGCCGCCGGTGGCGGCCAGGGCCTTGCGCAGAAATTCCCGCTCCATCCGCTCAACCGCCTGCTTGAGGGAAAAGGCGTCTTGCGACTCGCGGGGGGTGCGCCGCACCTCCCAGGGGAGCGAAGCCAGGTCGATGCGGGGGCCGCGGCAGAAGATCATCACTTTTTCCATGAAATTCTCCAACTCCCGAACATTCCCCGGCCAGGCGTAATCCTGCAATGCAGCCAGCGCCTCGCTGTCAAGCTGTGGCGACTTACGGCCATCGCGCAGGGCGATGCGGTCAAGGAAATGACGCACCAGCAACGGGATGTCGTCACTGCGCTCGCGCAGCGCAGGCAGATGCAGATCGACTACAGCCAGACGGTAGTAGAGGTCATCGCGGAATCGGCCGGCGGCGACTTCGCTCTTGAGATCCTTGGCGGTGGCGGCGACCACCCGCACACTGACCTGGCGGGCTTTGGCTTCGCCGATACGCCGCACCTCCCCTTCCTGCAACACCCGCAGCAGCTTCGGCTGCAGGTCCAGAGGGAGTTCGCCGATCTCATCGAGGAACAGGGTGCCGCCGTCGGCAGCGAGAAAGAGTCCCTTATTCTCCCGGTCGGCGCCGGTAAAGGCGCCGCGGACATGGCCGAAGAGTTCGCTTTCGATCACCCCGGCCGCCATGGCGCCGCAGTTCAGCGGGACAAAGGGGCCTTTGCTGCGGTGGCTCTGGTCGTGCAGCGCCCGGGCGATCAGTTCCTTGCCGGTACCGGTTTCTCCTAAAATCAACACCGAAGAGTTGCTCGATGCCACCGTCTGCACTCCGGCCAGCAGGGTTTTCATCGCCGCATTCTGGCAAATAATCCGGCCATCGCGTTTTTTCCCCTGCTGGGCGAGTTCTTCCCGCAGGCGGACATTTTCCTTTTTCAGGCCGATGCGTTCTTCGGCTTTGCGCAGGGTCAGCACCACTTCGTCGGGCTTGAAGGGTTTGGCGATGTAGTCGTAGGCGCCATGTTTCATGCACTCGATAGCGGTATCGACGCTGCCGTAGGCGCTCATCATGATCACCGTCAGCCCCAGGCCCCGATCCCGCAGATGGCGCAGGAATCCGAGGCCATCGAGACCGGGCATGCGGATATCGCACAGGGCGACATCGAAGGCGCCGTCGGCGATTTTAGTTAGAGCCCCCTCGCCGCCATCGGCCTCTTCGACCCGATAACCCTCACGCTCCAGCACCAGGCGCAGCATATGCCGCACCGACGGTTCATCATCGATCACCAGCACCGATTGTCTATCAGGCGCCATCTATTTCCTCCACTTTCTGCAACCAGACGGTAAAACGACTCCCTTGATCGACTTCGGATTCAACTTCGATCCGTCCTCCCATTTCCGCCACCACTCGCTGACAAACCGAAAGCCCGAGGCCGCGGCCGCGACCGGGAGCCTTGGAGGTAAAGAAAGGATCGAAAATATGCGCCAGGGCCTCGGGGGCGATCCCCTCCCCGGCATCCTCAACTGTCAACCAGAGCTCTGCCTTGGCGACCCCGGCGGATAACTGCAGCGGCTGTTGTTCAGCACTGGCATCGAGGGCGTTGAGTAGCAGGTTGACGAACACCTGCAGCAACTTGGCCTTGACCCCCTCCACTTCGGGCAGGTTCGCCGGCAGTGCAGTCATCTCGACTCCATGTGCGCCCAGCCGCCCCTGGTGCTGCAACAAGGTCACCGCCTCCCGCAGCACCGGCGAGGGATCAAAGCGCTCCGCCAATCCACGGGAAGGGGCCGCGTAATCGAGAAGTTCGCGCACCAGGCCGTCAATGCGACCGATTTCCTTGAGGGCATAGCCGGTCATCTCCCGCTGGTCCCCCGCGGGGAGGTCGGATTGCAGCAGTTCCAGATAACCGAGCACGGCCGCCAGCGGATTGCCGAGTTCATGGGCCATGCCGGCGGCCAGATGGCCGACGGTGGCGAGCTTTTCCGAACGGATCAGGGCGTCCTGGGTTTTGCGCAGCTCAAGGTTGGCGGCGTGCAGCGACTCGATGGTCGCTTCGGTCTGCTGCCGACTCGCCAGCAAATTGGCGGTCATGAGGTTGAAGGAACTGGCCAATTCGGCAATTTCCGCCGGTCCTTCGACCAGCGCCGCCCGGCTCAAATCCCCGTCCGCGACCCCCCTCACCTCGCTGACCAGACGACGGACCGGCTTGACCACCGTGCGCCCGAGCAGGTAGCCGCCAAACAGCACCAGCACCAGGCCATACAGCACCACGTAGGAAAAAGTCAGCCGCCGCGCCACCCCAAGGCGCTCGGCCAGATCCTCCAGGCCGAGCCGTACCTGCAACACCCCTTGGGCTCCGTCCCGCCCTGGCAAAGGGACGGTATAACGCAGCAAATTCTTGGAGTTATCACCGAAGGGTTGAAGCGCCGATTGATACCGCAAACGCAGCACCGCCTCGCTCAACGCCCCGGCGCGAAGCAGATCGTCCTGCACCAGGGGCGGCGCATCCCTCGCTCCGCCGTCTGCCAGGGTTCGCAATTGAGCATCGACCAGGGTCCAGGCCAGAGCCGGCTCCTGCTCGCTCAAGGTCTCCAGCAATCGGCGACTGCGCTCCGCCAGATCCTCAGCCTCGCTGGCAACCTCCGGCCCCAACGCCGCCGCCACCGTTCGCAGAGCAGTGGTCAATCCTTTGACCCGCTGGGCAAGGAGTTCTTCTTCGGCAAACTTGAGCAGCAACAGGCTGACGAAGAACAGCGCAGCCCCCATCAACAGCAGCAGATTAACGATGATTTCGGTGCGCAATCGGACTTGCCGTTTCACCTTGCCCCTGTCTTCCGGTTGCTGGGCCGCCTGCGCAGCCATCGGCACGATAACATAGTGGTCCTTGAGGATGAAACGGTTTGCCGCAGGGCTGACGTCCGCCCTCGGGGCTGGCGGGAATTCGGGGTGGCGCCGCTGACGGCAACCTGCTAAGATTCCGACCCAAAACAGCCCTTCAACGAAAGGATGCACCCGTCATGCCGAGAATCCCTGTTGTTGACCAGGATGCCTGCATTTCCTGCGAAGTCTGCACCCATATCTGCCCGCAAGTGTTCAAAATGAGCGGTGGGCCAAGCCATGGCCACGACCATAGCCACGGCGAGCAGAAGTCGGCGGTCTACAATCCCTTCGGCGCTCCGGAAGCGAAAATCGAAGAGGCGATGGACAACTGCCCGGCCGCCTGCATCTACTGGCAAGAGGACTGATCCGCCTGAGCGCCGAAAATCAGCAACTGCCGGTGAATCTGGCGGGTAATATCCGTAAGCTCTACGCCTTCTCCTTCCTGAAGATGGCCCTGTTTCCCATGGCCATCATCACCCTGTTCTGGAAGGATCAGATCGGCCTCAGCCTGACGCAAATCCTGCTGCTGCAGGGGTTTTTCTCCCTCGCCACCCTGCTGATGGAATACCCCTCGGGCTATCTGAGCGACCGACTCGGCTACCGCTTCTCCCTGACCCTGGCGGCGGCCATCGGGGTAGCCGGCTGGAGCGTCTACACCCTGGCGGAGAGTTTTTCCGGGGTGCTGCTGGCCGAGGCCCTGCTCGGCATCTCCTACGCCTTCATCAGCGGCTCGGACAGCGCCTTGCTGTTCGAGACGCTGCGCGCCCAGGGGCAAGAGGAGGACTACGCCCGCTTCGATGGCCGTATGAACGGTTTTGCCCAGAGCGGCGAGGCCGCCGGGGCCTTGTTTGCCGGCCTGATGTACGCCTACTGGCCGCTGTTCCCTTTCGTGGTGCAGATCGCGGTCTGGCTCCTCGCCCTGGCCATCTGCCGCAGCCTGAAGGAAACCCCGTACCAGAGCACTCCCAGCGAATCCCACCTGGCCCAGGCGCTGCAGGTTGCCCGCACCGGATTGATCGAGAACCGCCACCTGAGCTCCACCATATTCCTCGCCGTGGTCACCGGCCTGGCCTCCTACTATCCGGTCTGGCTGATTCAACCCTACATGCAGCAGACCGGGGTGCCGCTGACCTGGTTCGGCCCGGTCTGGGCCCTGGCCAACCTGACCGTGGCGCTGTTTTCCCTGCTCAGTCATCGGTTTCATTTCCATCTGGGGGATCGGGGGATGACGGTGGCGTTCGTGGTCCTGATTCTGCTTGGCTATCTCGGCCTGGGGCTCACCGGCGGGGTGCTGAGCTTCCTCTTCTATTATCTGCTCACCGCCATGCGCGGCCTGCAGGGGCCGCTGCTGCGTCATCATCTGCAGCGGGCCAGCGTGCGCAGCAACCGGGCCAGTATTCTCTCCCTCAAATCCCTCGCCTTTCGGCTGCTGTTCGTGATCACCGGCCCGCTGGTCGGCCTGCTCGCCGACCACGCCGGCCTGCAACCAACCTTCCTGCTGCTGGCCGGGATTTTTCTGCTGGCCCTGATTCCCCTGAGCCGCAGTTTTCTGCGCCACCTTCCCTTGCCAAACCATTAACTCTCGCTAAACTTCGGCAAACGGGAGCCGCAACAGCAGGCAACGGGGAGGGAGCAATGGAGCACAGGTATGAAGTCCCCCCGGAAGGGGCGCCGGATCTGACCATCGGCAAATGGGTGGAAATCTTCGAGGCCTACGGTGACGCCAAGGGACTGAAACCGATCCAGGTGCGCAGCATGCGGGTCGGTGGCAAGACCCTGTTCTTCTCTCAAGAGTTGGGCAACGGTGCGGGACTGCGCAATATGCATCCCCACGAGGGAGAAATCGTCAATATTCGACGGACCGAGGGGTTGATCGAATTCACCCTGCGCCATTGAAGCCATCGCTTCCAATCCAATAAAAAAAGGCTGACTCTCTTTGCAGAGGCCAGCCTTTTTTCTTTTGTTTTTCCAAACTATGGCTGATTGAACCTGATGCTGTACTTGAAACCAGCCGGGTCGAGCCAATCGAGGGTTTTGTCGCCGACCTGAGCAAAGGGATACATCAGGTAGTTAACCGGCGCCCCAGTCTGGGGCGGAGTCAGGGTCAGGTCGCGGCCGGTGCTCAGTTTGATCCGGTAGGGATCGAGCCCCCCCCAGAAGTAGCTGCGCAGTTCAGCGCTGCGGGGTGACTCCAGGGTCAGTTGCTCGGTCAGCATCCCTTTGCGCACATCCCCCGGATCGACGGGAACCCAGCCGTAGCCGGGGAGGAAAAACTCGGCCCAGCAGTGATGAGCGCCGGTGATATCGTCGCCATCCTTTTTCCCCAACCGCAGGCCGAAGACTTCCCGGGCCGGTACGCCGGCCGCTCTGGCCAGGGCGACATAGACCGAATGGATGTCGGCGCACTTGCCGCCGAGGGAGTTGAGCAGCGAAGGGACATCGCCCAGGCCGCAGCCGCGGGTGTTGGGGTCGCGATGCATGTTGCTGCAGACCCACTCATAGATGGCACGGGCCTTGGCCAGCACCCCTTTTTTCCCCTTGGTGATTTGATCGGCGAGTTTTTTCACATCGCCATCCACCGGGCCGAAACTGGTCGCCTCGAGATACTGCTTGTAATCAGCCTTATCCCAGGCGGCCTCCTTGGTCGGCAGGGCCGGATGGCGCACTTCCTGGCGCTGAGCCTGAAAGCGCAGGGTCAGTTTACGACTGGTAGCCTCTTTGGGCCAACGGGCATAAAGCATCGGGACACCAAAGCGGCGCTCGGCGTAGATAGCCGCTTCGGCGTAATCTCCGCTCCACTGCACCGCAGAGATCTCCTGATCGGGGTCGGAGACCGGATAGGGGATCCATAACCGGGTCTCTTCGCCGGCGGGTTGGGCTGAAAGGTCGAACTCCATGGTCACCGTGCCGGAATGATTTTTGGCCTCGGCGGAAAGGGCGGGCAGGCAGAAACCCAATGTCAGCAATAACATCACGAGCGTTTTCATCAGTCCTCCATAAAGACAGAATTGGGTGCGGCCAAAAATATATCGATTGAACCGATAAGGCAAATCGTGAATTCCGATCGATCCCAAACCGTCAATAGGGACTGCCGATAAAAAAAGCGGCCCGGCGATAGACTCGCCGGGCCGTTTTCTGTCTGGTTTGGAAGAACGGTTATTTTTTGACGAAGCCGCCGCTTTCGCTGCAGGTGGGACACTTCTTCGGTTTGCAGCGGCCTTCTTTTTCGTAGCCGCACTTGCCACATTGCCACAGAGCCATCGGAAAATCTCCTTTCGCGAGATTGATTACCAAACTGGTCAGCAGAATAGCAAATTCTTCGCTCCTGTCAAGGGGAGAGCGCTCGGCGGAAAATCTGCGATGATTGTGGCATACTGCAGTTATTCACCGGCGTAACCATTAGAAAGCTAGTGCCATGCCCCACTCACCAAGCCATCACCCGCTGCTCGCCTTCGCGTTGCTGTTGCTCTTCGCCCTCAGCGGCTGCGCTCTCGGACCGGGTTCCCCCACCGACCGCGCGGCCCTGACCATGGCCTATTATCTCGACGCCAACCTCGGCGTCGCCTTGGAGCACCCGGAGCATTGGCCGCGGCAAAAACGGATCGTCGACTCCGACCCCGATGCCCAACTGACGGTCAACTGGCAGCCGCGCCGGCGCTGGGGGGTGGCCCCGGAGCTCGGCATGTCCTTGACCAGCCTCCCGCCGAAACGGGCGGTCGGTGGTTTTGCCACTCTGATGCAACGCTACCTGGAGCGCAACCCCGAGGTGGTCAGCGGCCAGCAAGTGGACACCGTGGTCGCCGGGTTGCCCGGCTTGCGGCTCGAGGCGAGCACCCCGCAGCGGCAGTTGCTGGTTTACTTCGTCACTTCGGCGCAGCGGGCGGTGACGCTGGAGTTTTCCGCCAACCCCGCCCTTTTCGAAGCCAACTTGGCGCTGTTCGAGGAGATCGCCGCCAGCCTAACCATTCTCACTCCTGCACCTGCTGCGAAGCCTGGTTCTTCTCGGTCAAACTGACCATCATCCGGTAGAGCACCGGCACCACCACCAGAGTCAGCACCGTCGCCACTGCGAGGCCGAAAATCACCGCCACCGCCATCGGACCCCACCACTGGGCCGACTCGCCGCCGATTTCCCAACTCAGGGTCGAAAAATCGAAACTCACCCCCACCGCCATCGGCATCAAGCCGAGAATGGTGGTCACAGCGGTCAGCAGCACCGGCCGGAAACGAACCACCCCGGCTCGCAGCAGCGCCTGATCCAGATCCATACCGCCGGCCCGCAACTGGTTGATGTAGTCGATCAACACGATGGCGTTGTTGACCACCACCCCGGCCAGGGAGACCACGCCGATGCCGGTCATGATGATGCCGAAGGGGGTCGCGGTCAGCATCAGCCCGAGGAACACCCCGGAGAGGGAAAGCACCACCGAGGTCATGACAATGCCGGTCTGGGAGATCGAGTTAAACTGGGTGATCAGCACCAGGGAGATCAGGAAGATGGCGCCGACAAAGGCCTTGAGCAAAAAGGCCGCGGCCTTCTGCTGCTCCTCCTGCTCTCCGGAAAAGGCGATCCGGTAACCGGACGGAACCTCCAACTTCGCCAGCCGCTGCTGCACCTCGGCCAGAACCTCGTTGCTGTTGCGGCCGAAGGTGTTGGCCGAGAGGGTCACCACCCGCTTCTGGTTGAGGTGGCGGATGGAGCCGTAGCCGGCGCCGAACTCGATGCGGGCCACGGTGGAGAGGGGGATCGGCGCCCCGGCTGCGGTAGGAATCAGCAGACTTTCGATGTCGGCAAACTGCTGCCGGCGGTTCTCAGGCAGGCGGGCGACGATATCGTACTCATCCTTGCCTTCCCGGTAGACGCCGAGCTTGGAGCCGCTGATGGCGGCCTTGACGGTGCGGGAGATATCGGCGGTGGAGAGCCCGAGCAGGCTGGCCTTGACCCGGTCGACCCGGACCCGGATCTCCGGTTTGGCCTTGGCCAGATCGTCTTTGAGATCGACCAGGCCGGGGACATCCTTGATCAATTCCCGGGCCTTGGCGGAGAGGTCGGCCAGGGTCGCGACCTCCTCGCCGCTGATCTCGATATTGACCGGCGGGCCGGTCGGCGGCCCCTCTTCCTGTTTCTCGACCTTGATTTCGGCGCCGACGAAGCTGGAAAGGGAATGCCGCATCCGGGCCAGCACCTGGTTGGAATCCTCGTGACGCTCGTCCCGATCGACGAACTCCAGCGACACCTTGCCGAGGTGGGATTGTCCCTCCATCCCCTCGTTGCCGCTCCCCGACACCCCGACCTCGCCGATCACATAGCGGGTATCGAGCTCCCACAGCGCCACTTCCTCCACCTGCCGCACCAGAGCGTCGGTCACTTCCAATCGGGTCCCTTCCGGGGCCTTGATTTCGATATAAGCCTGGTTCGGCTCGGTGTCGGGAAACAGTTCGACCCCATGGCCAAACAGGGCGTAGGCCGCGCCGACCAGCAACAGAAACAGCACCGATAGACTCAGGGTCAGGCCGGGCCAGAGCAGCCCGAAACGCAGAATACGCTCGTAGCGGCGCAGCAGCCAGGGGTCGCGGGCGGCAATTTTGGCCTGCCGGCGCGGCGACAATTTCATGAAGGTGGCACAAATCACCGGGTTGATCACCAGCGCCACGAACAGCGAACTGGTCAAGGTGATGATCAGAGTCAGGGGGAGATACTTCATGAACTCGCCCATGATCCCCGGCCAGAAGATCATCGGCGAGAAAGCACAAAGGGTGGTCAGGGTCGAGGTGGTAACCGGCCAGCCGACCTCGGCCACCCCGGCGCGGGCGGCGCTGATGCGATCCTTGCCTTCCTGCATGTGGCGATAGATGTTCTCGACGATGACGATGGCGTTGTCGACTAGCATCCCCAGGGCCAGAATCAGGCTGAACAGCACCACCATATTGAGGGTAATGCCGAGGGCGCTGAGCACGCCGAAGGAGATCAGCATCGAGAAGGGAATCGCCAGAGCGACGAAGAGGGAGTTCATCAGCCCGAGGAACAGGAACAGCACCGCCACCACCAGGATCAGGCCGGTGAGGATGTTATTTTCCAGCTCCGTCACCATCCGCCGGATATCCTTGGACTGGTTGAGGGTGACATCGAGACGCACCCCGGGTGGCAGCTGCGTCTTGGCCACTTCGAGCAGGGCGAAGACCTGGTCGGCCACGGCGATGATGTTTTCGCCGGTGCGCTTCTTGATCGCCAGGGTCACGCTCGGCCGGTCGTCGAGGCGGGCGAAGCTGGTGCGGTCCTCGAAGGTGTCGTGAACGGTAGCCACATCCTTGAAGTAGATCGGCCGCCCCTCCCGAGAGGCGAGGACCAGATAGTCGATCTGCTCCGGCTCGGTGAACTCCCCGGGAATCCGCAGCAGGTATTTCCCCTGCCCCAGATCGATGCTGCCGCCGGGAATATTGACGTTTTCCTTCTGGATCGCAGCGAGAATTTCGCCGAAGGAGAGACGGTAGGCGGCCAGGCGGTCGGGGTCGAATTCCACCCGGATCTGCCGCTCGCGGCCGCCGGTCAGCACCACGTCGAGGACCCCGGGGATCTCTTCGATGTGATCTTCCAGGGTTTCGGCCACCACCTTGAGCAGGCTTTCGTTGACTGCGCCGGAGACCGCCACCATCAGCACCGGGAACTCGGAAAGGTTGATTTCGGTGATGGTCGGATCATTTTCCAGGTCGTCGGGGAGATCCCCTTTGGCCTGGTCGACCTTGTCCCGCACCCACTGCAGGGCGTTGTCGATATCGACCTCGGGGTTGAACTCGATGGTGATCATCGAGGACCCCTCGGCGCTCACCGAACGAATTTCCTTCACCTCTTTGAGCCCCTTGAGCTTGCGCTCGATGGGACGGGTGATCAGGGTTTCGATATCGGCAGGGGCCACCCCTTCATGATTGGTCAGCACCAGAACCACGGGGATGGTAATATCGGGGGTCGATTCCCGGGGGAGGGTCAGGTAGCTGTAAAGCCCGACCACGAAGGCGATGACCATCAGGGCAAAAACGGTGCTGCGTTGGTGGATGGCGGTGTTGGTAAGCAGCATGGTCAGTCTTCCACCCGTACTTTGGCGCCGTCCGCGACCAGTTGCTGACCGCGCACGATCAGCCGCTCACCGGCAACCAGACCGTCGCGAATCAGCAGACGGTCGCCCACCACCGCGCCGGGGGTCACCACCCGCAGATGGGCCACACCATCCTGCTCAACCAGCACCACCTTGCCGCCTTCGCGCTCCATCACCGCGGCCAGAGGCACAGTGATCACCTGACTGTGGCTGCGGCGGGCCAGCACCACCCGCAGGATCATCCCCGGGCGCAAGCGCCCATCGGGGTTCTCCACCGCCACCTTGGCCATAAAGGTGCGGGTCGCAGGATCGGCCTTGTAGGCAACATAAATCACCTCCCCCGACAGCGACGGCCAGGCAGCGCCATCGATACTGGCCGGAACCACTTGCACCGGCTGGCCGAGCTGCAGATAGGGGACATCCTTCTCCGGAACTTCCACCAGCGCCTTGAGGCGGTCGACCTGAACCACCAGCGCCACCGGAGTCCCCGGGGTCACGTATTCACCGCGATCGACAAACAGGCGATCCAGAATGCCGTCGACGGGACTGCGCAGTATACTTTTGTCGAGATCGACCTGGGCCCGGTGCAGCTCGGCGCGGGCGACGTCGAGAGCTTTGCGGGTTTCGTCGACCTCTTTCTGGCTGACGAAGCGCTCGGCCAGCAGTTGCTCAAGCCGGGCCAGGTTCTTCTTCTGCAGGGAGAGGTCGGCTTCGGCCTTGATCAATTCGGCCTCCTGGGCCTCCGGGTCGATGCGGGCGATCACCTCGCCGCGGGCAACCCGGTCGCCTTCGCGCAGACCGATGGCCTTGACCATCCCCGGCAACTCGGCGGCCAGAGTCAGATCTTCCCAAGCCTCCAGGGTTCCCGGCAGGGTCAGGGATTCGTCCAGATCCTCGGCGGCCAACTCTTCCACCGCGACGGCCACAATTTTTTCCGGGGCCGGAAGCGGGGCCGGAGCCTCCCCCTTGCAACCGCTGGTGAGCAACAAAACAGCCAGCCAACAGCCGGCCATGCGAAGTGCAGATGTCATAATAGATAACCCTTGCCTCTCTTGCTTTGCTGCGACGTGTGGAAGACAATCCACATCCGCGCAAATCCGGTCGAATTCTAGTCCCCTAAAGGGCGGGGGTCAAGTCCCTTGCCGTGCCATTCCGGCTCACCTCTTCTCCTGACCGGGCGGCCGTGCTATAGAAGAGACAGACCCTGGAAAATATGGAGATTTTGTGGACCCCATACGATTACTCGAAGAGCACTACCCCCCCGGCACCCTGGCCCACCAGGTTCTGCTCCGTCACAGCCGGGCGGTGGCCGCACTGGCGGTGGCCGTTGCCGGGACGCTGCGCCAACAGGGGGAGACGGTTGATCTAAAGTTTGTCGAAGCGGCCGCGCTGCTGCACGATATCGGCATCCTGCACACCGACGCCCCGACCCTCGGCTGCCACGGCCCCCTCCCCTACCTGGCCCATGGGATCAAGGGGCGAGAGATGCTCGAGGCCGCGGGCCTGCCTCGTCACGCTCTGGTCTGCGAACGGCATATCGGCATTGGCCTGAGCGCCGAAGAAATCCTCGCCCAGCAACTTCCCCTTCCGGCCCGGGATATGCTGCCCTTAAGCCTGGAGGAGCAGATCATCACCTACGCCGATCTGTTCTTCTCCAAAACTCCGACCGAAGCCGACCGCCGCCGCAGCCCGGAGCAGGTACGCGCGACCCTGGCCCGCTTCGGCGCCGAGAAGGTTCCGGTCTTTGACGCCTGGCACCAGCGCTTCGCGCCACGGCCCTGACCCGGGAACACCGACCGGAAAATTGCCCCCTGCCCTGTTGAGAGTCCATGGAAATCTGGCTGCGCGACATCTTCGACTGGCTTCCCACCGGCCCCCTCTACTACAGCATCCTCGGCCTGATAGCCCTGCTCGAGTCGCTGGCCCTGGTGGGGATATTCGTCCCCGGCAGCGTGCTGATCGTCTTTGCCGGGTTTCTCGCCGCCCACGGCCAGGGGGCGCTGCTGCCGCTGATGGCGGTTTGCGCTTTGGGTTCGCTTCTCGGTGATCTGTTCAGCTATTATCTCGGCGCCCGCCTGGGGAGCAGCCTGCGCCAGCGGCCGCTGTTCGTCAAACGCCAGGCGCTGCTGAACAAAGCCCAGCTGTTTTTCACCGCCCACGGTGGCAAGAGTGTTTTCGCCGGGCGATTTGTCGGCTTTCTGCGCCCCTTTATCCCCTTCGTTGCCGGCTCGGCTCACATGCCGCCCTTGGCTTTCGGCGCCTGGGCGCTGATCAGTGCCATCCTCTGGGGGATTGCCTACCCCGGCCTCGGCTACCTGTTTGCCGCCAGCTGGCAGCTGGTGGAGATCTGGACCGGCCGCTTCAGCCTGCTGATCCTGGTCCTGATCCTGCTGTTTCTCGGCAACACCCTGTTCTGGCGCTACCTGATGCCGCTACTGGGGCGCTGGGTCTGCCGCTGGGGGCGCGGCCTGGCCCTGCGTTGGCAGGCCTGCTGCCGCACGGCGCCGATGACCGCACTGCAGCAGCGCTGGCCGCGGCTCTGGAGTTTTGTCGCCGGACGTTTCTGCCTGCAACGGGCCAGCGGCCTCTATCTCACCGCCGGGCTCTCGGTCAGCGCCTGCTTCGCGCTGTTTTTCGCCTGGGTGGTCCGCGACATCCTCTTCCCCTCGCAATTGATCCATTTCGACCATCTGGTCTATGGGCTGATCCAGCACCTGCGCCATCCCGGCACCGATGCTTTTTTCCTGCTGATGACCTTCCTTGGCGACGGCCAGGTCATCCTCATGCTCAGCGCTCTGACCTGCATTTGGCTGGTTCTGTTCAACCGGGATTTCTCCGCAGCCATTCTGGTCGCCGGGCTGATCGGCGGCGAGACCTTGGTCTTCCTGCTCAAGCACGCCTTCAATCGCCCCCGACCGGAACCCTTTTTCACCCACCTGGTGCTCGATTCCGCCAGTTTTCCCAGCGCCCACGCCTTTGTCGCCCTGGTTTTCTACGGCCTGCTGGTCTACCTTCTGCTCGGCACTCTTAGCAACTTGCAAGGGCGCTTCACCCTGATATTGCTTGGCAGCTTCCTCACCCTGCTGATCGGCTGCAGCCGGATCTATCTCGGCGTGCACTGGCTCTCCGATGTGGTCGGCGGCTTTCTGCTGGCCGCCCTCTGGCTCAGCTTTCTGATCACCGCCGCCGAAGCCCGCCGCCAGTACGGCGGCGAATTCCCCTGGCGACGAGGGCCGCGCCCCCTCAACATCGCCCCAGGTCCGCGAGCCCTGTTGCTGACTGCTGCCACGCTGGCAACCCTCTGGGGAGTGGGACGCTACGCCTGGATACACCTCCCGCAGGATCTGCAAACCCGACCCCCGACCATCACCTGGCAAGCGCTGCCGCCAGGCTCTGACCCGGCCCAGATGCTGGCCGTGCTGCCGACCTTCAGCGAGTCTTTCAGCGGCCAGCGCCGCCGGCCCTTAAGCCTGATCGTCATCGCCCCGCCGGGATTGCTGACCCAAACCCTGACCGCCGGCGGTTGGCAACCTGCCGCCCCCTTGGGTCTGCTGAGCTTTGGCCGCAGTTATTTCGATCTGCTGCACGCCGCGCCGGATCCGGCCGCCCCGGTCCTTCCCCGTTTCGTCAATGGCAAACCGCAGGATTTGGCCCTGAGCAAGCCGGTCCCCGCCGGGCTGTCCCCCTCCCGGCGAGTGCTGCTCGGCTGGCAGCTTGGCTATCGCGACCAGCAAGGACGCGAAGCCTGGGGACTGCTGATTTCCTACTACCCGGAGGTCAAACGGATTTTCGGTTTCCCGCTGCCGCTCCCCCTGCTTGACCCAGACGTCGATCAACAGCGGCAGTTTCTCGCTAGAGAATTCGCCACCGCCGGCGCCCTGCAGCGGCTGCTCGATGTTCCCTTGAATCCACCGCTGGAGGGAGAGGATGTGACCGGCAACCCTTTCCACAGCGACGGCCAGATCGGTCTTCTCTGGCTGGAGACTCCCCGCTAAAGACATTTCTGCTGACCTGCAAACGCCCCACCATCTCGCAGGAGAGATGGTGGGGCGTTTTTCCGTGACGGTCTGCCCTGAAAAAGGGCGACTTTAAGCCTTGGCTGTCAAAAATCCATCGATGGCCGCAGCGGCCCGCTTGCCGTCGCCCATGGCCAGAATCACCGTGGCGCCGCCGCGAATGATATCGCCGCCGGCAAAGACCCCGGGGAGGCTGGTAAAGCCGTTTTCGTCGGCCTCGATATTCCCCCAGCGATTCAGCTTCAAGTCCGGTGCGGTGGCGGTGAGCAGCGGATTAGCCCGGGTGCCGAGGGCGTTGATCACCACGTCGACCTCCAGATCGAAATCCTCCCCCTCCAGCGGCACCGGCCGCCGCCGCCCCGAAGCGTCGGGCTCGCCCAGCACCATGGTCTGGCAGCGCAGGGCGCGGGCCCAGCCCTGCTGGTCGCCGAGGACCTCAAGCGGCGCGGTGAGCATGACGAACTCGACCCCTTCCTCCTTGGCGTGATGGATCTCCTCCACCCGCGCCGGCATTTCCGATTCGCCGCGGCGGTAAACGATCATCGCCCGCTCGGCCCCCAGCCTCCGGGCGGTGCGGACGCAGTCCATGGCGGTGTTGCCGGCGCCGATCACCGCCACCTTGCGGCCGCGGATCACCGGGGTGGCGCAGTCGGCGCTCTGACCGGCGCCCATCAGATTGATGCGGGTCAGGTACTCGTTGGCGGCGTAGACCCCCTTGAGGTTTTCGCCGGGAATGCCGAGCATCATCGGCAGCCCGGCGCCATTGCCGACGAAGACGGCGTCGAACTGCTGCTGCAGCTGCTGCAGGGTCAAGGTCTTGCCGATGATCACGTTGCACTCGATGCTCACACCCAGCTCCACCAGCCGCGACACCTCGACATCGATGATGTTTTTGGGGAGGCGGAATTCGGGGATGCCATAACGCAGCACCCCGCCGGTATCATGCAGGGCTTCGAAAATGATCACCCGATGCCCCTTGCGGGCCAACTCCCCGGCCGCAGTCAGGCCAGCCGGCCCGCAGCCGACCACCGCCACCGACTTGCCACTGGCTTGGGGCAATTTCGCCGCGCTGAGCTGTGCGGGGTTGGCCATCGCCCAGTCGGCCACGAAGCGCTCCAGGTAACCGATGGCCACCGGCTCGCCCTTGGCGCCGCGCACGCACTCGGCCTCGCACTGGACTTCCTGGGGGCAGACTCGGCCGCAGACCGCCGGCAGGGCGTTGTCACCCTGCAGAATGCGGGCAGCCTCGGAGAGATCGCCCGCGGCCAGAGCGCCGATAAATTCAGGGATGGAGACCCCCACCGGGCAGCCGCTGACGCATTTTCGGCTTTTGCAGAGCAGACAGCGCTGCGCCTCGCGGATCGCCTTGGCCTCTTCGAGACCAAGGTTGACTTCGAGAAAATTGCGGCTGCGGGCGGTGGCGTCCTGTTCAGGCATTTTCACCCGGTCAATGGCCAGGCGTTCCTTGGCGGAGATATTATTGGTCATGGATTTGGTTCCTGATAAAAGTGAGAGGGTGGAATCCGAACGCGGTCCTCAAATCGCCAACCGGCACTGCTCCTCATGCTCGCGGTACATGGTCAAGCGGTCGGTGAGACTGCTGAAATCGACCTGATGGCCGTCGAACTCCGGGCCGTCGACACAGGCGAAGCGTGCCTCGCCGTTGACCACCACCCGGCAGCCGCCGCACATGCCGGTGCCGTCGATCATGATCGGGTTGAGGCTGACCACGGTTTTGACCCCATAGGGGCGGGTCAGCTCCGCCACCGCTCGCATCATCGGCACCGGGCCGACGGCGAACACCGCCTGCGGGGCGCGGGCCGGGTCATCGAACATGGCCTGCAGTTCGGCGGTGACGAACCCTTTACGACCCAGGGAGCCGTCTTCAGTGGTCACCCGCACCGCGCTGGAGAAGGCCGCCAGTTCGTCCGCCAATATAATATAGGGTTCGGAGCGACCGCCGATGATGCTGGTCACCTCGTTCCCCTCCCCGGCCAGCGCCCGGGCCATCGGGAAGAGCACCGCGGTGCCGACGCCGCCGCCGATGCAGGCGACCCGGCCCCAGTTCTCGATTTCGGTCGCCATCCCCAGCGGTCCGGCCACATCCCGCAGAAAACCGCCAGCGGGAACGGCGACGATCTTTTGGGTCGAGGCGCCGATGGCCTGGATGAACAGAGTGATGGTTCCGGCGGCCGGGTCGGCGTCGCCGATGGTCAGGGGAATCCGCTCGTCGCCGGCCTCGCAGCGCACGATGACGAACTGGCCGGCCTGGCGGGCCGGGGCGATGCGGGGGGCACGGATCACCATCCGATGAAGATTGGGAGCCAGGGTGTCGTTGGTCAAAACTTCATACATGCGTGGTCACCTTTTCCGATGAAGGTCAAAATTTCCAGGACCAGGGTCTTTTTGATCCAGAATAAATTTGGGAAGATTGGGGAGAAACCCCTGATCTGCCCAACGGTCGTATTATCCCCTGAGCGGTTGCGGGATGACCGCCAACAGCAATGCAAATCACAGGCCAGAGGGTTCTTTGTCCCGAAACCATTGCCAAGTCCGAGCATAATTTTGTAGGATGCCCCTCCAATAAATCGACCAACGCCCGCGAGGGCTTCTGGAAGGATATAACCGATGCCAAGACGACTCCCCGCCGAATGGGAAGCCCAGGACGGCGTGCTGCTGGCCTGGCCTCACGCCGACAGCGACTGGCAGGACTGCCTCGACCAGGTCGAGCCGGTCTTCTGCAACATCGTCAGCCAGATCAGCCGCTTTGAACAGGTGGTGCTGGTCGCCCCCGAACCGGAAGGAGTGCGGGCGCAGCTGCGCGCCGCCGGGGCGCAGCTGGAGCGGGTGCGGATTTACCCCATCCCCGCCAACGACACCTGGGCGCGGGATTTCGGGCCGATCACCGTCGAGGAGGATGGCAACCTGCGGCTGCTCGATTTCGGTTTCAACGGCTGGGGCCTCAAGTTCGCCAGCAACCACGACAACCAGATCAGCGGCCGTCTGCATGGAGCGGGCGTCTTCGGGAAGGCGCCCCGCGACATCATCGGCCTGATTCTCGAAGGCGGCGCCATCGAAAGCGACGGTGCCGGCACCCTGCTCACCACGGCCGAATGCCTGCTCAACCCCAACCGCAATCCGCATCTGAGCCGCGCCGAAATCGAGGCCAAGCTCCTAGAGTTGTTCGGCCTGCAGCGCATCCTCTGGCTGGAAAACGGCTACCTCGCCGGTGACGACACCGATTCCCACGTCGACACCCTGGCCCGACTCTGCCCCGACGACACCATTCTCTATGTGCGCTGCGACGACCCGGCCGACGAGCACTATCCGGCCCTCTGCGCCATGGAGGCGGAGCTGCAGCAATTTCGCAGCGCCAGCGGCGCCCCCTACCGGCTGCTCCCCTTGCCCTGGCCGCAAGCCACCTTCGATGAGGAAGGCCAGCGCCTCCCCGCCACCTATGCCAACTACCTGGTGATCAACGGCGCGGTGCTGGTCCCCACCTACCAGGACCCCAGCGATGCCGAAGCTCTGGCGGTGATCGGGCAAGCCTTCCCCAACCGTGTTATTATTGGCATCGACTGCCTGCCATTGATTCTGCAACACGGCTCGCTGCACTGCGTCACCATGCAGCTGCCGCAAGGAGTTCTGTCATGAGCAAACTCATCGTCGGCTTAGTCCAACAACATTGCAGCGCCGACCGCGCCGCCAACATCGCCAAGAGCAGCGCCGCCATCCGCAAGGCCGCCAGTGAGGGGGCGAAGCTGGTGGTGCTGCAGGAGTTGCATGCCGGCCTCTACTTTTGCCAGACCGAGGAGACCGACCAATTCGACCTGGCCGAAACCATCCCCGGCCCGGCCACCGATCACTTCGGCGCCCTGGCCAAGGAGCTCGGGGTGGTCATCGTCACCTCCCTGTTCGAAAAACGCGCCCCCGGCCTCTACCACAACACCGCCGTGGTCATCGAAGCCGACGGCTCCATCGCCGGCAAGTACCGCAAGATGCACATCCCCGACGATCCCGGCTATTACGAGAAGTTCTACTTCACCCCCGGAGATCTCGGCTTCGAGCCGATCGACACCTCCGTCGGCCGCCTCGGGGTGCTGGTCTGCTGGGATCAGTGGTACCCGGAAGCCGCCCGCCTCATGGCCATGGCCGGCGCCGACATGCTGATCTACCCCACCGCCATCGGCTGGGACCCCCGCGACAACGACGAAGAGCGGGCCCGCCAGCTCGGCGCCTGGATCACCATCCAGCGCAGCCACGCCATCGCCAACGGCATCCCGGTGCTCAGCGTCAACCGGGTCGGCCTCGAACACGACCCGAGCGGCGCCAGCGAAGGGGCGCTGTTCTGGGGCAACAGCTTCGTCGCCGGCTGCCAGGGGGAATACCTCAAGCGCGCCGGCAAGGATGACGAAGAGGTCTTGGTAGTCGAGCTGGATAAACAGCGCAGCGAGGATGTGCGCCGCATCTGGCCCTTCCTCCGTGACCGCCGCATCGACGCCTATGGTGATCTGAGCAAACGCTACCGGGACTGATATCCCCCTATCCCCAGGAGCCCCTATGGAGATCCAACTCACCGCCGCCGAGGCCCGGGTGCTCGGCAGCCTGGTCGAAAAAGACCTCACCACCCCCGACTACTATCCGCTGACCCTCAACGCCCTGACCAACGCCTGCAACCAGAAGTCCAACCGCGACCCGGTGGTCGCCTTCGAAGAGGCCGACGTGGTCCGCGCCCTCGACGGCCTGCGCCACAAGGGCTTGGCGATGCAGGCCCACGGCGAAGGGAGCCGGGTCCCCAAGTACCGCCACAGTCTTGCCGAAAAACTCCACCTCGAGCGTGACGAGCAGGCGGTGCTGGCCGAACTGCTGCTGCGCGGCCCCCAGACCCTGGGTGAGCTGCGCACCCGCGCCGAGCGCATGGCCCCCCTCCCCTCTCTTGAAGAGGTCGAGCGCATCCTCGGCGAACTGATGGAGCGTCAACCGCCGCTGACGGTCAAACTCCCCCGCCAGCCCGGCCGCAAGGAACACCGCTTCGCCCACCTGCTCTGCGGCGAACCCGAACTGAGCGCCGATGACACCGCCCCCAGCCCCGAAGCCGCCACCCTGCAGATGCGCGCCGAGAACGAGCGCCTGGCCAGCCTGGAGGCCGAAGTCGCCAGCCTGCGAGGTGAAGTCGCGGAGCTGCGGGCGGAGTTGGAGAAATTTCGGCGGCAGTTCGAATAGACAAGGATTTTCGTTACATGGAAAACACTAAGCCGCAGCGAGCTCGCTGCGGCTTTCTTGTAAGCGGGATTTCCGGCGGTGATGATCTCACCGTGAAAGGTTGTTCTCTCGGTAGCCGGGGTCTCGCCCCCGGACGGCGAGTGACTCTTTGCAAGCGCCCAAAGAGTCACCAGAAATGCGCTGCACCTGCGGTGGGCATTACTGTCGCAAGTTGGTGTTGCAGGAAAAACCTGTAGTGCGGCCCCCGCAGCGCAGCTTCGTGGCACCTCCCCCAGAGGTTGAGACGGTCGGATACGCTTGGCCATCGCCGCGGATTCGACCGTTTTCTGGTGGCGATTTTTTTGGTTTTTCTTTTTTTATTTGGTTTTGCCCCTCCCCCCCCTTTTGCCCCTGCCGGAGCGGAGGGGATGTTTCGGGAAAAAGACCGGCAAACTGTTTGAGCGCAGCGAGTTTTTGCCGGTCCCCGAAACATCTGCGCAGCGCAGGGAACCCGGCGTGAGCCGGGCTGGGGCAATGGGGCGCGCTTCTTTGCCTACTTTCTTGCCGCGCAGCAAGAAAGTAGGGCGGCGTGCGGGGCCGCCACCCCGCGGTCTTGCCTGCAGTCTTGCTCTTCTGGGTTTGGTCACCAGGAGTTTTTGCCGGTCCCCGAAACATCTGCGCAGCGCAGGGATCCTGGCTATAATCGTCACAAAGACTCCAATGCCCTCAAAAAGACGACACCGCCCCGGCAAGCTCATGCTTGCCGGGGCGGTGTCGTCTTAGCTCAAAACCCGATCGAAACCGATCAGTAATTCTTCATATAGGTTTTGACCTCCCAGTCAGTCACCGCCATCCGGAAGGCATCCCACTCTTTTTCTTTTCCCTCGATATATTTATTGAAAATGTGGTTGCCGAGGGCTTCTTTGCCGATCGGGTTCTCCTGCAGCGCTTCGAGGGCCTCTTTCAGGCTGGCCGGCAGGCAGGCGATCCCCTCGGCGTCCATTTCCGCCTTGGTCATTTCGAAAATATCGACATTGACTGCAGGCGGCGCTTCCAACTGGTTGACCACCCCGTCCAGACCCGCTTTCAGCATGATCGCCAGCGCCAGGTAGGGGTTGCAGGCCGGGTCCGGGCAGCGCACTTCGGTGCGGGTGCTCAGGCCCCGCGAGGCCGGGATGCGGATCATCGCCGAGCGGTTGGAGGCCGACCAGGCCACATAGACCGGCGCTTCGTAGCCCGCCACCAGGCGCTTGTAGGAGTTGACCAGCGGATTGGTCACCGCGGTGAAACCGCGGGCATTTTTGACGATGCCGGCGATGTAGTGGTAGGCGGTTTTGCTCAGCTGCAAGGGGCCGTTTTCATCAAAGAAGGCGTTGCGGCCATCCTGGGTGAACAGCGACTGGTTGGTGTGCATTCCCGAGCCGTTGATGCCGAACACCGGTTTCGGCATGAAGGTGGCGTGAAAACCGTGGCGGGCGGCGATGGAGCGCACCACCCACTTGAAGGTCAGGGTATTGTCGGCGGCGGTCAAGGCGTCGGCATACTTGAAGTTGATTTCATGCTGCCCCTCGGCCACCTCATGATGGGAGGCCTCGACCTCGAAATTCATCGCCTCAAGGGTATCGATGATCTCCCGCCGGCAGTTGATGCCGGTATCGTCGGGGTCGACATCAAAGTAGCCGGCAACATCGTTGGTTCGGGTGGAGAGAGACCCATCTTCCTCCTTCTGAAACAGGAAGAATTCGCACTCCGTCCCCACGTTCATGGTATAGCCGAGGGCCTTGGCTTCGGCCAGCACCCGCTTCAAATTCACCCGCGGGCAGCCTTCAAAGGGCGTCCCGTCGGCCTTGTAAACATCGCAGATAATACGGGCGGCATTCACACCCTCCCGGCTGCGCCAGGGGAGGACGACAAAGGTGTCGAAGTCAGGCTTCAGGTACATATCCGACTCGTTGATGCGGACAAAGCCGTCAATCGAGGAGCCGTCAAACATCATCTGTCCGTCCAGGGCTTTTTTGATCTGACTGATCGGCAGTGCGACGTTTTTCATAAAGCCGAAAATATCGACAAACTGCAGCCGGAAAAAGTTGACGTTCTGCTCTTCAATGATTTTCATGATCTCTTCGCGGGTCATAGACACTCCTGTCGCAAAACGGTTGATAAGCAACAACGGCCGGATGGAATCCGGTGACAAATCGCACTAAACACAGCGGATGGTTAGAATATAGACGATGTGGTCCTGGTGGTTAGAAACTCGAGAATCCTGATCCCCCGGTAGGAATTACCCTTGGCGTTGAGCCGCGGGCTCCAGACGGCAATGCTGTAGTTGCCCGGATGAATGGCGATGATGCCGCCGCCGACGCCACTCTTCCCCGGCAACCCGACCCGGTAGGCAAATTCGCCGGCCTCATCGTAAAAGCCGCACAACTGCATAATGGCATTAAGCCGCTTCGACTTGCCGGGACTGATCACCGCCCTGCCGCTGAGCGGATCGACCCCGTTGGCGGCCAGAAACAGAAACTGCTGCGCCAACTCCCGGCAACTCATCTCGATCGAGCAGAGGTTGAAGTACAGGTCGAGCACAGTATCGATATCGTTGTGGATATTGCCGTAGGATTTCATCAGGTTGATCATGGCAGCGTTTTTAAACCCGGTCGACTTCTCCGACTCCGCCACCCGCTGGCAATAATCGATCTCCTGATTGCCAGCAATCCCCCGCACAAACTCGAGAAATTGCTGTTTCGGCTGTTTCAGTCGACTGACCAGGATATCGCAGACCACCAGCGCGCCGGCATTGATGAAGGGATTGCGCGGCACCCCTTTTTCGTACTCCAACTGCACCAGCGAATTGAAATGGGTCCCGGACGGCTCCACCCCGACCCGCTGCCATAAGGCTTCCTCCTCCAGTTCGAAGGCCAGCACCAGCGCCATCACCTTGGAAATGCTCTGAATCGAAAACCGCTCGCCCGCATCCCCCAAGCCGTAATTCTGATTGCCGACCGTGGTCAGATGCAGGCCGAATTTCTCCGCATCGATGCCGCCCAGTTCGGGAATGTACGACGCCACCTTGCCGCAGTTTTCCAGGGTCGGGATCACCGCGGCCATTTCAGTAACAATTTTTTCATAATCCATAAAAACAGCGACTCACGGTCAGCAGAGGCTCTTATATTAGATGAAAATCAAGGCAGGTCAATGCTCCAGGGATTAAATCTGCAATCCCATCGCATCCTGCTGCGCCCCCTCAGCGATCCATCGGACTGCGCACCGCCAGCCCCGGGCGATTGAGCACATGAGTATAAATCATCGTCGTCGACACATCGCTATGCCCGAGCAGCTCCTGCACCGTGCGGATATCCGAACCCGCCTCCAAAAGATGGGTGGCAAAGGAGTGCCGCAAAGTATGGCAGGTCACCTGCTTGGCGATTCCGGATTGCCTTGAGGCTAGCTTGATCGCCTTCTGCAGCGCACTTTCATGCAGATGATGCCGCCGTACCACCTCTGCCCGCGGATCTTTCGCCAACTGGCTGGCCGGAAAAATAAACTGCCAAGCCCACTCCCGCCCGGCCCGTGGATATTTGCGCGCCAGCCCCTGCTCCATAAAAACCTCACCGTAGCCATGGTGCAAATCGCGGATGTGAATCTCCCGCACCGCCTCCAGATGCGCCCGCAGCTCCGGCAGAAACCGCTCCGGTAGCATGGTCAGCCGATCCTTGCGCCCCTTCCCCTCCCGCACCATCACCTGGCGCCGCTCCAGATCGACATCCTTGACCCGCAGCCGCACACACTCCATCACCCGCAGGCCGCTGCCGTAAAGCATCCCCGCCATGATTTTAGGCACCCCTTGCAGACGCGCCAACAGCCGCTCCACCTCCTCCCGGGTCAAAACCGTCGGCAACCGCTTCGGCTTCTTCGCCCGTAGAAATTCCCCAATCTCCCCCAAAGGCTGCTGCAGCACCTGCTCATACAGAAACACCAGCGCGTTGAGGGCCTGATTCTGGGTGCTCGCCGCCACATTGCGCCGCATCACCAGATACTCCAGATAAGATTTCACCTCCGCACCGCCCAGCCCGGCCGGGTCCTGCCCCTGATGAAAAGCCGAGAAGCGCCGCACCCAATCGAGATACGACTTCTCCGTGCGCCGCGAATACTGCCGCAACCGGATCTCCGTCCGCATCCGTTCCGCCACAACGTTCAGCGAATCCAGCTCCTGCCGGGGAATCGGCCGCTCATCGGGCAAAGGATCGACCACCCCAGCCTCCTGACCCCTTTCCTCCTCCGCAGCGGTCCATCCAACCCAGACCTGCGCCCAGTTGCAGCCAAGATACTTCTGATAAAACAGCCGCAACGCCTCATCCGCCTGCGTCACCTGCCAAGGCTGCATCTTGGGGCTTTGCGCCACCCCACGCAGAAACAGAGAAACATAGTCCGCCGAATGCTCCCGCACCGGCACCGCCTGCATACGGGCAGCGAACCGACGCGCCCAGCCGAGGTACCACTTCACCCTCTCATTCCCAATTCCCTCCCGCAAAAGACAGGCCTCAAAATCACCCCAAAACACCTCAGGATCACGGGACAGCGCCATCACACCCTCCATAAATAGAATTTGATCATGAGAGGATAAAAACTCTTGTGGTGGCCTGTCCAGAAAAAAAGGAGAACCCGGAAAGCCGAAAGTATTCCGTTGACAAAACCTCTATTTGGAATTATTTAATTGAAATCCAATTGTTAGAAAATTGGGATGATTTAGGGCGACGGAAACACTCGAAAGTTTCACTCAGAGCCAACAACCCCACAGCCCGGTTGCGTGGCTCTTTTCGTATCGCACAACCATCTACTGGCGCCAGGAATCCCATGGAAATCAAGACGACCCTACTCCCTGGACAAAACGGCACCAAAGGCCTGCAAAAACAATATGGAGACAAACTGGTCTGCGTCCGCTACCGATACGACGAAAAACGGCAGAAACGGGTCAAGACAATCGAATTGATCATCAGCGAGAGGGATTACTTCCCCGTCCCCATCCTGCCTGACAATGCAGAAGTGTACCTTGATATCGCCTATGAAGAGACCCAACTCCGGGACCACGTCAAAACCGCCGGTGGCCGTTGGGACCCAAGCGAAAAAGCCTGGAAACTCCCATGGGACAATGCCCTCGAATACGGCCTGGAAACCCGCGTCCGCAAGCCAAAGGGATAGACAGAATTGGCATATCTATCAACTGCGTTCATACATGTAGCAATTCCATTCGCACATATATGAATTATTGGCAGATATATTAAGTCCACATAATACCTGTTAACAGCCAAGTAAAAGAAATAAAGGCAATAAAGATCAAAGCAAACTCAATCGACCAGAATTAGCAAACTGCTAATTCTGAAGTGATCTCCGAAATATGATATTAGGTATTCAAAGCCATTAAACTAGGGCTGATTTAATAAGTTTAGCGCCTGATGGCGCGATGATCAGTAAGATTCCCCCTGGCCCCCCGAGGGGGAATTGAAGCAAGGCATATAAGAAAAATGGTGGTGTGAAATAAAAGTTGTTGATTGTCTGAAGGTTTCAAGCATCAATAAAGGCAATGAAATCAATAAAGGCTGTTAACAACTGGGTTAGCGGACGGTTCAACTCAGCAGCGTCTCGAAATAGTTTCAGCAATGCGGGCCAAAAGCCCCCGCCCGCAAACCCTTACCGTTAAAATTTAGAAAAAGAAATAAACCATGAAAATCAAACGCATAATTTTATTTTTGTTTATTCTGTTTGCGGTGCCAGTGCTTGCACATGAAGAAGACCTCCCAATAAATAGTTCATCTGATCTTCGAGAATGGTGCAGAGAAGAATCAGAAGCCTATTTTGTTGGCAAGGGTGTCACTCCGTACAATTGGTCTGCCTCGTACTGGGATAAAGGCAATACATTATTTGTAAAGGGAAATTGGCGGGTTGAAGGAAAGGACATAATTGTCGAGTGTCGTATCGCCAAAGGGGCAAAAAGAAAATATGCAAATCTAGAATTTGTGGCTCGTCAGCAGAATCTGTGGTGATACTCAGGTTCTGGCAACTTGCCAAGTGTATGATATAGCGCGATTTGAAGGCATTTCAGCGTCTTGAAACCGTAGGCTTTTCTCATAGTGAGTTTCGCCTTGAGGTTTAAACCCTCTACCG